>ERZ826613.2944-NODE-2944-length-15270-cov-3.392376_pt1 | contig 15270 bp, 15 predicted proteins | sample MGYA00519925_ERZ826613 | MGnify/ENA primary metagenome ERZ826613 (study PRJEB31778, sample SAMEA3449236) | human gut metagenome | biome: human gut; feature: human-associated habitat; material: faeces | place: United Kingdom | collected 2010/2012 ... | reverse complement strand
GTGCGTGAACTGCTGTTCGTTCGGGAATTCAAGAGCGGAAAGCTCGGCGCGGCGCTGTATACGTTCCTTGGGCTTGCGGATTTTCTGTCGGTCAACGGGTCAAAGCCGATGAATATTACCTGGAGACTGCATGAGCCGATTCCGGCGAAGTACCTTAGAAAGACTAATAAATTGGTGGTGGGATAATGAGAGAAGTTACAGCCGCGATAATTCGCCGCAATGGAAAAATACTGATCTGCCGCCGTGCAGAGGGCTCCTGCGCGCATCTGTGGGAATTTCCCGGCGGAAAAACAGAGCTGGGGGAAACTCCGTTTGAATGCCTTACACGCGAACTCCGCGAGGAACTGAATATCGAGATCAAGCCGCTTCGCGAGTACTGCCGCAGTGTTTGCGGAGAACTTTCGTTTGTGTTTATCGAGGCAGAGATCATTTCCGGTGAGCCGCAGCTTTCCGTTCACGAGGAAATGCGGTGGGTACTGCCGAATGAGCTCACGGCATTTGAATGGTGTCCGGCGGATAGACCGGTGGCTGAGGAGATCTCGAAAAGCACAGAGCATACAAATAATCCCCTTCGCTAGGCGGAGGGGATTATTATATACTATGCTAACTTAATGTGTTTTATCAAAACTTTACATCCCATTAAGCCAAGCTGTTTCTTAACATTATAAAACGCAATTTTTCCAAATAGCGGTAATGAAGGGAGATCATCATTACCGGACTTTATAATTGCATATATGATAGTTAGTTTATCATCTGAATGCAGCAAATAATCACTAATATTGCCGGTCAATTGCTGTTCTTTGAATTGTTTCTTTATCTCTTCATTTGCCTTCTCGCAAAATTGCAAGTCCGATTTGATTAATTCAGCTGATATTAATCCCTGATTGAACAGGTGACTTAAAAGAGAAGAAGAAGCACCTTGTTTTGTGTGAATAAGCTCTTTTTTATCCGTCAGAGTATCACATAATTCAACTTTGCTTCTTCCTGTTCTAGGTATTACTAGGTTGCAGTCCATATTTATATACGGGTCACACGAGTTTGCAAAGTTGATATTATAAATTTTCTCTTTCTCATTGTGATTATCAGGAAATTCAATATCGCACACACAAGTGTTTTGGTAATCATTTTCAATCTCATTAACAAAATCGCTGTTCACTTTGTACCAGACACCGTTGTTGAGACAGTAATGGCTATGGTTGTAATCTATTTCCGCAAACAAGCATTTGTAAATTATCCAACTTCTATATGAGAACTGGTCATCAACGCTGCTTTGCAAATAAACCATTTTGGACTTGAGCTTTTGTACAGTAATCTCATCACCATTAAATGAAGATATAATGCTGTCAATTGAGATGTCATCGACAATATCCTTACTTCTAGTAGATTTGAATGAGAAGCCTTTAGCTTTATCCCATTCAATTATTTCTGGTACAGCTGCAATTATTGAACTAGGATCCTCATTAATTCTTGTTTCAAGCAGGTTATCCAGCTTCTCAATAAGAGTATTGTCCTTTATATATTTGATATTATCTATCCAACCAAAATTAGATTTATATCCCTCAGAATGGTAATCAGACAATAAAGTTGACAGATAACCTTCAATATTCTCAAGATCTGTATCAATCGTAACGCTAAGCATTGCACGGCCTGATATCATTCCGTCTGAGATTTGCGGCTTAATTGATACTCCTGATATCATATCAACTAAATCTCTGTTAATATCCACAGAAAAATCGCCTATACTCGATTTAGACGGCATCTGCTCTTGGCTCATTTTCTGGTTACCACCTATAGCTTTTAATGATACTTTTCTGATATCATCGGGACCAATTGCCCCAAGGGTGACTTTTAATCCAAAATCATCAACAATTGCATCAGGATTGATCATTGCTCTTCCAAAACCAAAGGCCAACAAGAAAATGCGATTAGTCACCTTAACACTTAAAACAGCGCTTGTTGTCTGAGTTTTGAACATCTCCTGATATGATTCATCATTTCCGAAGAACGCTCCTACCCAACTAGGGCATCTTAATTGGCCCATTTTTGAATATAAATGCTTGGTGTCAGAAAGCCTATCGCATGGATAATTCCCTTTGATATATTCATTTTCCTTTGTGAACTCTTCCTTTACTAAATAAATAGATAACTTGTTCTTCAAATATTAGTCCTTTCATTTGTACCTTAAGTGTCTTGCTGACTTAAGGTTATTTGTGATGGAAAGTTTAGTACTACATGTACCGCAAGAGAGGCTTCAAGTGGTTTTTTGTCTTCCGTAAAATTAGCTATTTAATTAATCAGGCAATCACCCCTGTTCTTATAATTAGATCTGCAATCTGCTTAGCACACTTTTGGCGTGACTGCTATTCTATTATAAATCTATGGGCGTAAAATGTCAATCATTTATTCCAGGAAAATTTTTACGAAAAATGGATAAAACCTTTGTATAAAATGTCAATATACAGTGCTAATAGCTTTTTTCTGATACAAAATATACTTTTATCGCTCTTAATGAAAGCAATTGTTTGAAACATTCCAACTGTCACTTCAAGCATTTTCTTTCAGAAATATGGGAAAAACCTACGGTTGTAAAAACAAAGGAAACTAAAGATAGATTACTCAAGAACCAGGAGCAGCAAAATAATAAATGCTTAAAATTCAAATTTAAAAAATCATATTTTTAATTTTGACAAGATATTTTAAATTTTTACAATATTTTCCCTTGACATTTTAAAATAACATGATATAATTTAAGAAAGGAGTGAAATTTGAAATGACAGATACCGAACTTTTAAGTTTAATAGATGTAATACAAACCTCGAAAGCTGAATTTCAAACTGTCGAGGTCAAAAGAGCAGAAAAAAGTGCTCCAGACAAATTGTATGATACTCTGTCCTCATTTTCAAACCAGAACAGCGGAGGCACTATCGTGTTCGGACTATATGAAAACGAGGGGTTCAAAGTAACCGGAGTATCTGATGTGCAGGCGCTTCAGAAAAAAGTAATGGAACAGTGCAATCAGATGGAGCCTCCCGTACGTGCGGTATTCACAAGTATAGAGATTGACGGTAAGTATGTGGTTTCTGCTGAAATTCCGCCGATAGATATTTCGGAACGCCCGTGTTTCAATAAGGCAAAGGGGCGCATCAAAGGTTCGTATATTCGTGTAGGCGACGCGGATATTCCTATGACGGAATATGAGATATACAGCTACGAAGCCTATCGCAAAAAATATCAGGATGATATCCGCATAGTTGAACGAGCGGATATGTCATCACTAAACACGCCAAAACTTGAAAACTACCTGTTCCGTCTTAAAGAAAATAAGCCTAACCTTGCACAGCTTTCTGACCAGCAGATAATGGAGCTTATGAGCGTTGAACGAGATGGAAAGCCCACTCTTACTGCTGAATTACTCTGGGGACTGTATCCCCAGGCGTTCTTCCCGCAGCTGGGGATAATTGCAACAGCCGTACAGGGTACTGAATACTGCGAACCTCACGCTTTTCTGATAATAAGAGAATCGAGGGAACAATTCCGGAAATGCTTGAAGGAGCTATGAATTTTGTCCGCGCAAATACACGTATTCGCACTGTCATTGACAAAGACGGAAAGCGCACCGATATTCCCGATTATCCCATGAACGCCGTCAGAGAGGTCATACTGAACGCACTGGTTCATCGTGATTACAGCATTCATACTGAAGGAATGCCCGTACAGCTCATCGTGTTTTCTGATCGCCTGGAAGTGAGAAATCCCGGAGGGCTATACGGTCGGTTAAGCATAGATATGCTCGGGAATGCGCAGCCGGACACAAGAAATCCTGTTCTCGCAAATGCCCTGGAGGTCATGCAGGTAACTGAGAATCGCTACTCAGGCATACCTACTATTCGCCGTGAGATGAAGTCTGCTAACCACCCGGAGCCTGAATTTACCGCGATTCACGGCGAGTTCAGAGTTTGCCTGCGTAACGCTGTGATATCCGCTGCCGATGACGAAAAAACGACTGAAATTCTGGAATTCTGCCGTACTCCGAGGTCTAAAAAGGAGCTTGCAGAATTCCTGGAAATAAAATCAGTGACTTACGGTATAAAACGATACGTTGAGCCGCTGGTGGAAAATGGACTTCTGGCACTTTCCGAACCTAAAAATCCGGGGAGCCGCTCGCAGAAATATTATACTGTATAAATAAAATTATAGCTTGATTTTCAAAGTGAAATATGCTATAATTAAATCAACAAAGCAACGATACTCACCGGATCACAAAATCGAAACTCTGGTGAAACACTTCCGAGCCCGCACTACAATGCGAAATATAGAAATCCGGATTTACGTGTGCAAACGTAAATCCGCTTCGGCTCCACCACAACAGCCCGGAAAACGGGCAAAGCAACCCCCACCTGCTGGTTGGCAGGTGGGGGTTATTATATGTAAAGTTTTCTATCAATCATACAAGTTAAATATCATTCTCCACATTTTTTACATATAGCATATTCAGATCGGTAAGCATTCTTCGTTCAAGAAGAACATTATCGCAGCTTGCGTTGTTGTACTTTTTATGCAGGATTTTATATCCTGTTTCAGCGCACTGTTCGCACAAATCCGCACTTTTATCGAAGTTGGCATAACCATCAATGTCATCACTATCGTTAATTGTTCCGAGAAGAACACTTGCTATCAAAGCCTTGTCAGCAGTCTTTAATGCAGTATTCAAAAATAAGCCATCTTTGTGACCGAGTTCAGAGGGTTCATTCAATCCTAGCGCTACCGCAAGTAAAAAGCTTTCCTTTCCTTCGGAAAGCTTCAGACCAAGGACATCTTCTTTTTTTAGATCACTAATCAGGGCCTTATTTCCTTCGCTAATGTAAATTCGATCTCTCGCCATTTATTTATCAATCCCCTCTATAAATTTTTCGTCCTCTGAAAGAGTAAGTGTCATTACCTTAGCATTATTGTCGTACAAACTGCTTACTCCTTCAGAATATTCATCAGGTGTAAACAGCATAATTATCTGCTTGTTTTTGCTGATATCAAGCAATACCTGTGCCATCTTACTACGATTCTCATCGGATACTCTTCCAAGTGGAGAATCTATAACAAGAGGGCAGTTTTGTCCTGACGCTTTGTGAATTGACAGCGTAAATGCATATGCAAGCGCCATCTGTTCTGTTGCACTTAATGAACCAGTCATTTCTGTGCCATTCTGATTATATACTGCAATATTATAAGAATCACTGATTTTAACACTCCCAAACGTGTTTCTTTTCCAGATCATCGAATCGAAAATAGACCAGGTTGTTTCTTCGATTTCTGTTTTCATCTCGGACATAATATTGCCACAGATTCTGCTTATCTGATAGTATAATTCGTCAATTACCTCTATTTGGTGCCGCAAAGAAATAAGCTCAGTGTTTCTTTTCAATGCCTCTGAAATATTTTTGTCGATTTCAGCGATATCTTTTTCCAAATCACTTATGCTTTTCTTTACAGAACCAATTGTCTCTGTTGCATGACGGATCTTATTGCTGACATCAGTACGCTTTTGCTCAAGCTTTGCAACGTTTACCTGATCATTTTCACTGTCAAAGTTTGAAAGCATAGATGATATTTCTTTTAATCGTTCAGTTTTTTCTTTTTCACGGCGAGAAATATCTATGTCATTCTGACGAATTTCTTCATAGTTATGCTTGAAGCTTTTTGCTTTTTCAATAAAGACCTCCAATGAACCCTTTATCTCTTTCAGGTAGTTTGAAGTTTCATTTGAAACTGATATCCGGTCAAGAAGCCACTCGAGATGATGACGTCCATTTTCTCCAATAGTCCCATTGCATAACGGACATGGCTCATCAACGTGTTCCAGAAGTCTTTTCACCTGATTCTTGTCAATTGCCGGAGGAAGCTCACCTTTTTCCTCTTTTGCGCATATCAGCTTATACGTATGCTGAATACGGGGATATAGATTAAGCAATATGGTATACTCACGGATAAAAGCTGATTTACGGGCAAGGAAACGCTTTTTCTCTTCTTCAATGGAAATCAGGGCGTTTTCAATTTCTGCACGTTCATTCTGTAGCTTTCTGACGGGTTCATATGTATGATATTGACGATCTAACTGCAATTTGGCTTTTTGGTGCTCATCAAGCTGCTGAATATTATCCTCAAGTGTTCGCTTTGCAGTTTGCAGGCTCTCTTCCAATTTATTTCGCTCTAAATTAAGCGCTTCAATATCAGGCGAATTTTCACCCGCCTTCCTTTTCTTTTCTCTTTTTATCTTTTCAAGATGATCACAAGCTCTGTTCAGAAGCGTGACCTGAGAAATATTAAAAATAGACTGCTTGATAAGGCTTGCCTGAGCCGCAGAAAAATAGTCGCTCAACTGTTCGCCATCGAAGAAGTAGAACTTATATATTGATTCATCAAAGTACTGCTTGATGACCAGTTCCGCGTCCGCTCCCTGTTTAACGGTTGTATTGACAAAATTATCTGATGTAGTCGTAGCAGTTATTTCAGAATATCCGCAGATAACGTTTCTGTCTTCACCATTTCCAACGATTTTATAATTCATTTTTCGTCTAAATTCAATGGTATCTGTTTTGTCGGTAATAGTAACAGCTACGCTGACCGTTACTGTATCATCGACCTGAGCTTTCCGAAGAACATCATTATTTACAATCGGCAATGCCCTGCTTTCATCTGCAAGATGAGGCTCTTTTCCGTACAGGCACCATGTAATCGCATTGAGCAGCGTAGTTTTACCTGTGCCGTTTTTGGCGATCAGAACTGACAAGTTATACTCTCCTGGTGTACTAAAATGAATTGTCCCTGTTCCATATTGACGATAATTCTTGAACTCGATTTTGTCAATAGATACGCTCATATTCTAACCTCGCCTTCCTGATTTTCCAGATAGGAATTAATCAGCTTTTCATATTCTGAATTAAAACGGAATATTCCATCGTCCTCAACCTTAAGTAATGCTAAAATGAGAGACTTTTCGTTTTCAGAAATATCCGACGAACTGACCTGTTCAATTATCTTCTCACTGATAGGCATTGAAATCTGCTCCTTTCGATTCAAATGCTTTTCTTACTTCATCATAATTAACTGAATTCTGTGCAATCAGTTTTGCCCTGCGTGCTTCCTTGCTGAGCAGAACTGCATCATCTGAATCAACGACAAAGTCATATATTTCAGATATCGGCTTCTCCGGGGCTTGCCTGATGACTCTCCCTACACGCTGTACGAATTCTCTGGGATTAGTGCTGCTTGCCATGAGTATTGCTATTCTTGCATTAGGAATGTCGATTCCTTCATCAAGGCATTTTATTCCGACCAATACCTGAAGCTTTCGGCCAACAAACTGAGATATGATCTCCTGACGTTCTGTATTTCCATCACGCCCCACATGTCTTGAAGCAGATTCATTCTCTGTAATCTTGGCGCGTTTTATTTTTCTGGAGGTCAGAATGTCAAATGACGTTTCAATTTGCTTATCAGTAACAAAAAGTATGGTATCAAATATCTGTTCTGGATTCATGTGGTCTATCAGATTTTCAAGCGCAGCATACTTGTTCTGAGCATTCTTTCCTATCTCAGCACGCCTGTCATACAAGCGCTGAAGTTGATCTTCATCGTAATCTTCCTGTGATTTAAGCATTGCAATCTGCTGATTGATTCTCTTATACTTTCTTTTTTCCTCATCAGTAAGAGAAACAAACACTGGAGTATACCGGAACCTGTTCAGGAACGGACGTCCGGTTACCGGATTTATAGTATTCAGTGCATCGGCTATGGTGAATTCAAACGATTTCGAACCAAAATAATCGCGGATAACAGAAGTGCCATTATCATCAAACATACGTTCCGGAGTAGCGCTGAGTCCCACTCTGTACTCATATTCATCAAGCAGTGCCTTACGCTGGTTTTCCGAACCAATTGCATGAACCTCATCACCGATAAACATGATCTTTGTCCCAAACTTGTTCCGGCTGATAATGTCAGTGAATTTGTCGGAAGAAGCAGTATCGTGGGTTGTAAAAATCACTGCGGAATTGATCATGCGGTCGTTAAGATCCAGCATGATCAGTTCGAGATCTTTTCTCCAGCTGTGATTGCTCCCATCAATTATTTCTTCCTTATCAACAGATATATGTAAGTGATTAAAATCAGCCTGCCACTGGCGTGAGAGCGTATTCTGTGGCGTCGCTACAATTATAAGCAGTGGCTCCTTGCGTTTCAGAATTTCCAGCAGGCACCCGATAGCTGTTCTTGTCTTGCCAGTGCCAGTCGCCATTTCCATCAATAATGAGCAGCCAGTTCTCAGCCATAGGGATACAGCCCTTTCCTGGTGCGGAAACAGGCTAAGCGTATTCTTGGCTATCTGTTTGTCTTTTTTGTACCTCCACATGGCATTCAGATCCCAAACATCGCGTGGCTTAATGTGGATTATCTTATCCTTTATGGATTCTGGTATATCAAATACATACGCATATTCCCTACGTTCGTCCTTCCAATATGCAAGGAACTTTGAGAGATCTGCTTCAACATATTCGGCTTGTCCGTATTCCCATGACTTGAACACCTTGAATTCTTCGATATTATTTATCCAGGCCTGCGCTGTTTCGTTTATTGAGCCAGAAAAAGAAACAATATTTTCACAATCATCAAAAAATAATCCGACTTTTTGGTGAAATAGACTGTTGGAACTCTTTTTCCCTACTACCACCTTTATTTCAAGTTTTTGATTATCAAGAAGCCATGCAAGCATTCTCAGATTATCATTTTCAATTCCTTCAAGAGAAAAATTGCAGAAAACACTTGAACTCTCAGTAAGCATTCCATGTTCTGATATGATCTGATAATCTTCAGTCGACAGTTCCGGAGAAATAAGAAGATACATTTTGCCGTTGTTCTTAATTAATCCTTCTATGCCTTCTGCAACTACTGAAAGGGCGGAAGAGCTGAAATAACCTGCAATGCGATAATACTTCACAGATTGCTCCAATACTGGTATGTAGAAATTATCAAGCAGCTGAGTTTTCTGCTCGTTACTCTCGTAGCACGTAGATATATTCAGATCACGAAAAGACATATTATTGCACCTCTATCTCCCAGTTAATATTCTGTATGATATCCATATTAGTATCTTCAAGAATAAACGTAATGAGCTCACGGACGCTTGTCCTGCGACGTATCATGGTTGAACGGGTCAAAAAAGGTACGACATCACTAAAACGTATTTTGCCATGATGTGCACCGGAGATAAGATTTTGTATACATGGATTTCTCAGCATTAACTTTTTTAATGCTTCTCTTTTATTGTTGATCGGAACGGAAATCAGATAATTTCCCAGTGCTGTCGGATACACTTTAGCGGGGCGGTCACTGCTGAAATAAACAAGATCCATAAGTTTTGCAAGCTTAGCATGATTTTCTCCATATTTTATCCTCGCTCCACTTGTAGAGGAATTGATGAGCTGATAACCTAACTGCTCAAATGTTAATCCATTATGAGAAAATGCAAGTAACTCATTTACCCTGCTAATACCGCTGTCAAGGTTACTGAAACATGGAACATCGCTGGCATTAAGTTCATAGGATCCGGTTTTGATAAAAATGCATTCGAGGAACCAATCTATTGGAATTGTATCAAATAATGCGAGCATTTCATGAATTTCTTCACTGTTGCCATTAATCAATGGTTTAACTGATTCCGGGTTTGAACAAAGAAATTGATATATAAAATTGCTGCAAGCCACAGGATTGCTCATATTGTTTTTCCAATCTGTGTAGAAGCTCATTGTTTCACCTCATGCTCAATCAACTATGTTAGGATTATCTTCACCAAAATGAATGTCAAAATACCTTTTTGCAATATTCGGAAACTCCTTCTCGAATTCCATCATACTTTTCATAGACGAACAGTAAGAACCTTTGGTTTTATGTAATGCCTGATTTGCCTCGCAGAATTCACGAAAAGACATCTTTTTTATAATGCTGGGTTGATTACACCATCTTGCGAGCGTTATATACAACGAACGATATTTGGATTTTTTCCATGGTGTATTATTTTTATCCATATATCTCATGATATATGGTAAACACCGATAGTGGAGCAGCAGCTCAATTCGTCTGAATGCATTCTCGATATCGTGTTCATCAGTGCTTATAAACCCGACCAGAACATAAAATTTGACGCTTTTATTAGCATTATATTTTCTGATCAACCGAAGCTTTTTATGTATAATTTCATAATCCTCTATGTTATCAAATGCAAATGTAAAATCCCCATCGTAATTGGCATTAAATAAAATCTCGCATTTTTCATCTGTGAGCAGGCGTTCATCAAGTCCTTGCTTGAATTTGAATGGTTTTCCAGTATTGATAATCTGCTGAAGTATTTCCCGCCACTCTTTACAACCTAAGAAATTATCATCAAGTAGACATATTTTTTTGCGGCTCTTATCCAAAAATTCATCTAACGGACTATGGCAGAACACATGATCAAATTTCTGGTTGACGCAGAATTTGCACTTACGAAAACACCCTCGTGTAACAAATCCGATTGAGTATTCCGTGTATTCCTTGAATTGAACCATAAACCTGCTTTTGTGAAATTCCTTGCCATTCGCTTCAGCTTCTTTCCTTGCTCTTTCAACCTCGCCATAGATCCATTCGTCATAAAGATGATAGTCTGGTGCGTGATGTTCTATTTCACCCGGAAGATTTGGCGCTTTGTCAAAGAAAAAACCTGTACCCCCAACAAATATTTTTCCATCAGGATCACCGTTTTTCAGATTCTCAACAAATTGTGGGACAGGCGTATCAGTAAAAACCTTAGATATGTATATCCTGTCAAAATCCTCAGTCCAATAATAATCCATTAACAAATGAACTTCTGCAGTTTGCGATTTCCAATATCCCGATATTTTTTCACATACCAAATTGGGGAATCGATGTTTGCTTCGCCCTATGAGATCTGCATCAATTATTCCGACCTTCATAATTCTTCTTCCTAACTTTTCGCATAAATGCAATTTTGCAAAACACACAATAAAAAATGACATATTATTGCATACTACTAAACTCATTATACCACAAAGTTGTGCAATGATCAACTGTTTTGTGAGATAATTTAAGTATTATGAAAGATTGGAGTGCTTACAATGATTGGTGAAAAAATCAAAGTGGAAATGATCAAACATAATATGAAAAATGTTGATCTTGCCCGGCTTATAGGAGTTAAGGCCTCAACAATCACTCACTATATCAATGGAGATGTGAATCCAAAACCGGAAAACTTATGTAAAATTGCTTGTGTATTGGGGGTATCAACAGATTATTTATATGGAATAGACAAACCGTTCACATTGTCTATATCCGGGTTAAATGATCAACAAAAGTTGATTTTAGAATGCTTATCAGATCAGTTTCGCCGAAAAAATCAGAAAAACAAAAAAATGTCTGAAGAGCAATACAAGCTAGTAGCTAAAATCATTGAAGAATTAATAAAATAATTGTATTTTTGTAATTACCACGTGAATATACCGCATCCCTCAAAAGGATGCGGTATACTAATTTCATTTGTACTCTTTATTAAGCTCCTCCCGCCCGATATCCTCCCGAACCTCCAGCGCATTCTGAGCAGCCGCACCGTAATTCCCGACAGCCTCATCAGCCCCGACCGCCCTCAGTGCCGGCAGGTAATTGAGCGTTGCCGAGATATGATCCGGATAAACCTCTATCCGCGAAATGTAAAGCTGAATAAGCTGCCGGAGGTGCGGGATAGTCCCGGACAGGAGCATTTCACGTCCACGCCCGAACGCCTCGGATATATCCTCACGGTTCGTTTCGATGGTCACTCGCCTGGATTCTATCTCGCGGCGCTTTTCCTTGAGCACGGCAAGCCGTTCCTCACGTTCGCTGACTGCCTCCGCAAGCGAGGCTGAACCAGTCGCAGCCAGTATCCCGATGAGATTATCTATCTCGCCTTTGGTCTTTTTTATCATGGTCTTGACGGATTTCAGCTCGCTTTCGTACTCAGAGCCGTTTAAATTGACCATCTTGTTGTACTCGATGATAACGCCCTCCAGGCGCCGCTCATCGAACAGAACTTCCGCAAGTAGCTTCCGTATGTAGTTCTCCAGATAATCACGGTTCACGTCCTTATTGCGGCAGTTCCCGGAACCTTTTCCGGAGTGGGAATTGCAGCGGTAGGTTATGTACAGCGATTTATTCCTGCCGCCGTGCATTCGGTTTCCGCAGTAACTGTTGCCGCATAATCCGCAGAACACCTTACCGGAAAGCAGATAAACCTCCTTGGCGTCCGAGCGGACATAAGGCTCCATCTTGCGCTTATCCATTATCGTCTGAACAGCGTCGAATACCTCCCGGTTGATTATCTGCGGAACTCCGCCCTCGATGCGGATAATATCGTTACGGGAGCGGTCAGCATGGTTATTGCGTTTCCCGAATTTGTCAGGCAGAGCGCTCCGTCGGTAAATGTACACGCCCGTGTACTTCTCGTTGCGAAGTATCTCATGCCGCGCCGTGTCCTGACGCCACGGCGATTAAGTTCCTCAATTATCTGGGAGTAATTCATGCCGCTCAGAATACTCTGAAAAATGAACCGTACATGAACGGCTTCTTCCTCGTTGATCTCGTATTTGAGATCTGCATTGACCCTGAAGCCCAGCGGAGCAAAACCGCCTGTATGCTTGCAGGCGATAGCATTTTCATACTGCCCTTTCTTGACCTCGCGGGAAAGATTAGCGGAATAGTATTCACTCATTGCCTCGCTCATTCCCACAAAAATTATGCCCTCGGGGCTGTCGGTGAACTGTTCCAGTACGGACACCAGTTTTACGCCGTTTTCCTCAAGGGCTTTTCTGTATATTGCGCTGTCGTAGCGCTTGCGTGCGAATCTGTCCAGCTTGTGGACTATGACCACCTCAAAGTCGCCGTCATCGGAATCCCGTATCATTCTCTGGAATTCCTCGCGGCGGTCGTTCGTGCCCGTTTTAGCACGGTCGATGTATTCGCTGACTATCTGATATCCATTTTCATTAGCAAATTTGTGTATTGCTCTGAGCTGAGCATCGATACTCTCGTCGCGCTGATTGTCGCTGGAGTACCGTGCGTAGGCTGCTGCCCTTATCATACTGCCGCCTCCTCGCTGTCAGCGTTCATTATCTCAATAAGCAGAGAAGCGACCATTCGTTCCGGCGGAACATCTGTGCAGTCCGCCTCGATTAATGTAATAATGTCGTCCGGCATTATGCCGGTATCCTCAGCGTTTCTGGGAAAGAATACGACTGAGTTTATCTTGTAGTTGCGTTTCATCTGGTTTTCCTCCATCTTCTCGGGATCTTGCGTCCCGGTATTATGTGATAGTCGATCACCAGATAATAATTTATAGTTGAATTCTCCAATGATACGATAAATTTAAGGCAATACACGCACAAGAACCAAATATTGATTTTTGTGCGGTGTTTTACTAAATATTTTCTTATTTCTTTATTTTCATTATGCCAAATATGACAAGTTGTCATGTTTGGCAGTCTTATTCTATATTATATTTTGTTATTTCAATAAATAGTGCTAATTATTGTAATTAGTGCCGTTTATAAGAAGAGCCATTCTAACGCTATGTTGATGAAAATTCTTTTCATATGCTTGTCCTCAATTGTCATTTTCGTAAAAATAATAATAAAGCCATCAAACTATCACTTGACTCACTCCCTTAAGCGAAGTATAATAAATGTAGAATTGTAAACAGCCAGCCGATAAGGAGTTCATATGGAAAAAACAGATTTTTCTTTTTGGGATAATTTTTCTTGTAAGGAGTACATGGATTACATAAATAATATTGTATTTAAATCAAAATATATACCAGAAAATGTCTACGAGATAGAAAAAGGTGGTCTCTTCGGATGGCTGGAGACAAAATCATCAAGAAGAAATGACGATGCTGACGATGATGATAACAAGCGTGTAAGAATCTGAAATTTCTTTTTTGTTGTTAAATCTATTGAATATGTAATAGACGCTTCGGGCAATAAGACTCAGTACATAAATGTGTCTATCCGTCGCATCTTTTGGGATAAAGACATATTGTCATATGATGACCCGCTTGATTATAAGCTGACATCAAATGATATCAGATCAAATGCTGTTTTCCTAAAGAAAATTGATGTTTTATTTCAAATTAAAAGCAAACAATTGTTTTTTGATCTCCTTAATGCAATGATCCAGTTAGCCGAAAAAACAACAACCTACGTCATCAAAAAAACGGGTTGGCAGGACAACGGAAGCTATGCTTTTGGTAATGGAGTTATCTGTCAAACAAATTCTGCCAATTTTAGTATAGATAGCAGAATAACCAAATACAAGCTGTACATTGCCCCTAATTCCGAAGTAACCCCCGATCAGGAACGAGCGTCTGCAGATCTGCTTTTTTCGAATATGGAAAAGCTGAATGATAAAACTCTTTTCTACTATTTATATTTGTATCATCTGCTAGCTCTCATGGCTACCCCGCTCAGAGAGCGTTACGAAAGTCGTGCTCCACGCTTTATTGTTATTCTCACCGGTGAACCCTCAATCGGAAAAACTGGTATATGCAACTGGCTTCTTGGATACAGATCATATTCTCCGACGATCGACATCAGCACAGGATCCACTGAAGCCGGATTCTTTGATTCTGTTACCGAAACTTCTGACTGTATTTACCTCACTGATGATTTTAAGGTCAACCCCAGCCATAAAAAGCAGGTCAACGAGCTAGTCGAAACTCTGACAAGAGTTGGAGAAAATAACTCAAGTAAAAGGACTGCTCGCGGTTCGTTTGAAATGAATGGCTCTATCATAATAACTGCTGAATGTCTTCCTGACCTCTCTGATTCGAGCCTGAACAGAATGGTGGAGTAGCATGTTCATTCACAGACCGAAAACTGGTGCTATCTTAATGCAATTTCCGAGCAGAAAGAAAAGTATGCTCTGCATTATCTTTCCATAATAAGATGGATACAGTCCAAGGGCAAAGACGAATTGTGTGATAATATGTTTGCAGCATTTCAACATTACAAAATAGAACTGCAGCACGAATATACATGCGAACGTCGAGTAGATGCATATGCCTGGTTGCTTGCGGCCTATCAGGAGTTCCTTTGTAAGTATCTGGCGGATAAGAAGGTAGCCACTGACGAAAGTTTATTTAAGGCAACACCGCGCAATTAACAAAGTATTGTCATCAAAAGCGTGAAACGCAGCGAA
>ERZ826613.2938-NODE-2938-length-15308-cov-6.296532_pt1 | contig 15308 bp, 17 predicted proteins | sample MGYA00519925_ERZ826613 | MGnify/ENA primary metagenome ERZ826613 (study PRJEB31778, sample SAMEA3449236) | human gut metagenome | biome: human gut; feature: human-associated habitat; material: faeces | place: United Kingdom | collected 2010/2012 ... | reverse complement strand
TTTTATCTTCATATTATATTGTGTAATGTTGTTCTTACGAAGTCGCCCCAGAACAGAAAGCCAGGACGACGTATGATAATATTTTAAGGCTTGTAAAAGACCCGGAAGTATGTGATCCGATTCGTTTTTTAAGAAAGCGGGAAATTGTACATTACCAAAGATTTGGAGAAAGTTTAAGGATCGTTCAGGATAATCTGAACAGTAAGAACTTTTATGCAATCAATCCGGAATTTGATAAGGATTCAAATAGTAGTTGTGGCAATTAAAACAGCGCGTATGGAAAAACGTCTCCAATTATGAAAGTCCGGTTTGATAAAAAAGGTGCAACCTCATAGGCTGCACCTTTTTTTAATGCCAGCCTACTAACGTTATTCTGTATATACCATGCTGATATGCGATAATGCATAAGTTCTACCAGTATCTAATAATTAACGAGAGGAATGATCCTGGATATAATCAGCCAGCATCGAAATAAATTCGGATGCGGTCGGTTTGTCAAATACAGGATAACCAAGCAGCGGGCTTAAAATTTTATTGGAATTCTGATTCCAATAACTGTTGATCATTGTACGGATGGCGGCTTCAACACACATGTTGGAAACGCCATACTGCTCACCGACAACGCGGTAAAGATTAGAGGTTACATTCTTCAGGTAAAATTCCTGATCTTTGAGAACGAGGGCGACTGCTGAAGCAAGATAGTTATAACCAGAGTACGTGGAACGAAGACCAGCTTTTCTTAATACATGCCTGACATCATACATAAGAACCTCCTTCCAATATTCATACTGACTATCTAACTATAGAATAAAGGAATTCTATAGATATGTAAATAATTTTGTCTATAACGATATATTTCGTGAGATTTCGATATATTGTGTGAAGCGGATAATGGAAAAATCTGCTTTTTTTTGCTATAATCCTTAATTGGATAGAACAGACAGAATCAATTTCAGGAGTGAAATTTATGAAGATACAATATCAGAAAATAGAAAACGGACTTGAAATTCTCAGAATCTGGCAGGATTCAGGAATCATAAAAGTACCGGAGCAGATAGAGGGAATTCCTGTCATCCGCATTGCTCCATATACATTTTCACTGCATAAAGATGAAGAAGAGAAAAATGCATCTGTTTATCAGACAGAGACAGATGAAGAGGATGATCGTTTTGCGCAGCCGGAAGAACTCTGCTGTGGTGGAATGGTAAGGGAGATCCATCTTCCGTCTACTGTACAGTCAATTGGAAATTATGCGTTTTATGGATGTATGAATCTGAAACTTTTCCATGGGACAGATGCAATCGTGCGGATGGGGAGCGGGGTATTTACCGGATGCCGTCTGGAGAAGGTGGAGATTGATTTTATGGATGGAAATAAGTCCTGTCTTAAGGAAATTCTGACGGAGATCCGGTATCAGATCATTGCAACACTGCGTTATCAGGGAACGGAGACGAAGATCCTGTTTCCGGAATATTACGCAGATGCGGTGGAAAATACGCCGGCGCGGATCGTGGAGACGCATTATTATGGTTCCGGTGGAGAGTACAGAGAGTGCTTTTACCGGCGGGAACTGGATTATGGAAAATACGACCGGCTGTTTGCACTTTCTGAAGCAAGAGATTCGGAAGAGGCAATTTTCAGTGTGGCTCTGACGCGTCTGCGATATCCGTGGAAGCTGGAAGATGCGGCAAAGCTGCGCTATGAAAATTATGTAAAGGCGCATATGGAAGAAATTGGAGAAAGCTGTATCCATGCGGTGAAAGAAAGACGCGAAATCGCCGCCGGAGATCCGCAGGAGGTTCTGCTTTTTTGCTGCAGAGAGCATTATTTTGATGAACAAGCGTTGGGAAAAACGATTACTTATGCGGCAGATGCAGGACAGACCGAGATTTCAGCTATTTTGATGGACGAGCGTTACCGTAGTTTTCCAAAAAAGAAGAAAAAGTTTGTATTGTAAAAGAAGGTGGAAAGATTGGAAGAAATGTCATTAGAACAGGGGCTGGAAGAAATCGGACATAAAATACTGGTTCTGACGAGGAACGAACTGTATATGAAGATGAGATTTATGGATGTGGCGCTTTCGGCGTTTTATTATGTACAGGATTTTTCAGTAGACCTTCTTGCTACAGACGGAGAGACAATGTATTTTAACGGGCAGATGCTGGGAGGTGAGTACAGGCAGAACCGGATCGAGGTAAACCGCGCCTATCTACATCTGGTTCTGCACTGCATTTTCCGACATGTATTTCGCAGAAATGGACGGGAAGAGCTTGTATGGAACCTGGCGGCGGATATTGCGGTAGAATCTGTGATTGACGACTGGAACCTCCAGAATATACGAAAAAGCCAGTCCTGGATCAGACAGAGAACCTACCGGGATCTGAAAGAGGAAATCAAGGTATTTACAGCGGAAAAAATTTATGGAGTACTGGTAAGATGGAAGCTTTCGGACAGAGAGATGGAGCGCATGGCCCGGGAATTTACCGTGGATGATCACAAGTACTGGGCAAAAGATGAAGATGATGAAAAACAAAGCGAAATGAACCAGAGGTGGCAGGATATCAGCGAGAAAATGCAGACCGATATGGAAACTTTTTCGAAAGAAGCAGCATCAAATACCGGGCATTTTCTGGATCAGGTCCGGGTAGAGAACCGACAGCGATATGACTATCACAGCTTTTTGCATAAATTTGCTGTACTGAAGGAAGAGGTTACCGTGGATGATGACAGCTTTGATTATGTATTTTACAGTTATGGACTGCGCCTTTATGGAAATATGCCTCTGATCGAGCCACAGGAATGGAAAGAAGTTCAGAAGGTAGAAGAATTTGTTATTGTGATCGATACATCGATGTCCTGTTCAGGAGAATTGGTGAAAAAATTTCTGGAGGAGACTTACGGCGTATTAAGTGAAAACGACAGCTTTTTCCGAAAAGTGAACATTCATATCATTCAATGTGATGATCAGATTCAGACGGATCAGAAGATCACGTGCGAAGAAGAGCTGAAAGAATACATGGACAAACTGGAATTAAAAGGCGAAGGCGGAACGGATTTCAGGCCGGCATTCTCGTATGTGGATGAACTGGTCCGCCAGCATACATTTGAACATTTACGGGGAATGATCTATTTTACGGATGGCCGGGGAATCTATCCGGCGAAAAGGCCTGTATATGAGACGGCATTTGTGTTCATGGAGGAAGACTATGAAGATGTAGATGTTCCGCCCTGGGCAATAAAGATCATCCTGGAAGAAGATCTGGATTTCTGATCAGATGAAATAAATAACAGCAAAAGAAGGGAATACAATGGATATAAAAAGAGCCAAAAAAGAAATCAAAGATTCGATAGAGGCATATCTTGCCAAAGATGAATATGGAGATTATATGATCCCATCAATAAGACAAAGACCAATTCTCCTGATGGGGCCTCCGGGAATCGGTAAGACACAGGTTATGGAACAGGTGGCAAAGGAGTGTAAAGTCGCACTGGTATCTTATACGATCACACATCATACCAGACAAAGTGCGGTCGGACTTCCGTTTATTGAAAAGAAGATGTACGATGGGAAAGAGTACTCGGTTACAGAATATACGATGAGTGAGATCATCGCTTCGGTATATGATAAGATGGAAGAGACAGGACTTAGAGAAGGAATTCTGTTCATTGATGAGATCAACTGCGTGTCTGAGACTCTGGCTCCGACAATGTTACAGTTTTTGCAGTGTAAGACATTTGGTAATCAGAAGATTCCGACAGGATGGATCATTGTAGCGGCAGGTAATCCGCCGGAGTACAATAAGTCGGTACGGGATTTTGATGTGGTAACATTGGATCGAATCAAGAAGATCGATGTAGATGTGAATTATGATGTATGGAAAGAATATGCATACCGGGCAGATATTCATCCGGCGATTCTGGCATATCTTGAGATCAGGAGAGACTATTTTTACCGGATGGAGACGACGGTAGATGGAAAGGTCTTTGCAACAGCCAGAGGCTGGGAAGATCTGTCACAGCTTCTGAAGACTTATGAAAAGCTTGGAAAGAAAACGGACAGAGAGGTTGTACATCAGTATATCCAGCACTGGAAGATCGCAAAAGATTTCGCCAATTATCTGGAACTGTATCATAAGTATAAAAAAGATTATGGTCTTGAGAAGATTATTGAAGGTGTCTATACCAGGGATACGCTGGAGAGACTTCGATATGCAGCATTTGATGAGAGGTTCAGTGTTGTAAATATGTTGATCGGCCGTCTGGGAAGCTGCTTCAAAGAATATTTCCTAAAAGACAGACTGGTTACAATGATATATGAATATCTGAAGTTATATAAATCCAATCTGCAAATGGATCTTGTCGTCTGTGAAGCCAGAGAGCAATATGAAAAATTACGGAAAGAAGAACAGATGACAAAGCAGGACGAGCATGTAAGAAAACAGGTGCTGGATAAACTGGAATCTTACGAACAGCTTGCAAAAGAAGAACATCTGGAAGGAGAGGCAGCATTTGAACGTATAAAAGAGGTGTTTGGAAATGAAGTGGCAGAGAGAGAAGAACTGACAGAACGTACGCTTTCCGCATTGGAACACGCATTTGAATTTATGGAAGATGCATTTGGGGACAGTCAGGAGATGGTTTCTTTTGTTACAGAACTTAACACGAACTATTATAGTATTCAGTTCTTAAAGGAAAATGACTGTGATAAGTATTATCAGTATAATAAGAAACTGTTATTTGACAAACAGCAGGAGGAGATCCTGTCAGAACTAAATGAAGTAGAACAGGATCTGAACACTGCCATAAAATAGATGATTAGTATGTAAGTTTATATCCATGACGGATTTTGCGATAAATTTTCCAGATAATCATGGCCGGAAAGCTGAGCGCAATATATAGTGATGATAGAATTCCGACACCCCCACCGACGATCATAAGAATTAAAATGCCAATATTCATAAGTCAAAGTCCTCCTTGTCAATGTTTTTATATATTGATGTTATATATGATGTGGAATTTTGCTTCCGGGTACATTGTATGGACTTTTGGTAAGAAGATAAAGAGAAACGGATGGATCTTAACACGGTATGAACAAGAATCGTTATTTTCTTAACATTGTTTTAGCGAAAGAAGTACATTTACTTTAAAGACAACAGGTGTTAAAATAAGCAATGAATGTAAACGAAGATGATATAAGACCCGGGGAGGTCTTAAACAAGATGAGATAAAGGAGAAATATATATGAAATGGAATCAGTTTCGTCTGAAGACAACAACAGAGGCAGAAGATATCGTCAGCAGCATGCTTGCTGATCTTGGAATCGAAGGAGTGCAGATCGAAGATAAGATCCCGCTTACACAGTCTGACAAAGAGCAGATGTTCGTAGACATCCTGCCGGATATGCCGGAAGATGACGGATGTGCATACCTGACATTCTATCTGGATGAAGAAGTAGACAAGCATGAGATGTTACTGAAGGTCAGACAGGAATTAGAAGAGATGAGAAGTTATCTGAATGTGGGAGACTGTACGATCGAGGAGTCCCAGACAGAAGATGTAGACTGGGTAAATAACTGGAAGCAGTATTTCCATCAGTTCTATATTGATGACATTCTTGTCATTCCTTCATGGGAGAATGTAGAGGCAAAAGACAGCGACAAGATGGTGATCCATATCGATCCGGGCACAGCATTCGGAACCGGTATGCATGAGACCACACAGCTCTGCATCCGCCAGCTTAAGAAATATGTGACAGAAGATACAGAGATCTTAGACGTTGGATGTGGAAGCGGAATCCTTGGAATGTTGGCGTTAAAGTTCGGCGCAAAGCATTCGGTAGGAACAGACCTGGATCCGTGTGCGATCGATGCAACCTACGAGAATATGGACAACAACGGAATCAGCAGAGACCAGTATGAAGTCATGATCGGTAATATCATTGATGATAAAGAAGTACAGGATAAGGTCGGTTATGAGAAATACGATATCGTAGCAGCAAATATCCTGGCAGATGTACTGGTACCGCTGACACCTGTGATCATCCACCAGTTGAAAAAGGGCGGTATCTATATCACAAGCGGAATCATCGAAGATAAAGAAGAAGTGGTCGTAGAAGCTGTGAAGAAAGCAGGCCTCGAAGTTCTGGAAGTGAACCACCAGGGCGAATGGGTATCTGTAACGGCAAGAAAGAATTAGAGGATTCGATATGCAACATTTTTTTGTGTCACCGGAGCAGGTGAAGGAAGAAAAGATCTACGTAGAGGGCGGCGACGTCAATCATATGAAGAATGTACTCCGCATGAAGACCGGTGAAGAACTTACGGTAAATGACGGAGAAGGCAGTCAGTACCTGTGTGCAGTGGAATCCTATGAAGCAGATATGGCAGTGCTTAAGATACTGGGGAAAAAGCAGGACGAGAGCGAGCTTGCATCAAAGATCTATCTGTTCCAAGGACTTCCAAAGCAGGACAAGATGGAACTGATCGTGCAGAAGTCGGTAGAACTCGGCGCATATCAGGTAATCCCGGTGGCGACAAAGCGAGCCGTGGTCAAGCTGGATGCAAAGAAGGCGAAGAAGAAGGTCGAACGCTGGCAGCAGATCGCGGTCAGTGCGGCGAAGCAGGCAGGACGAGGTATTATTCCTGAGGTGGGAGAAGTATGCACTTATGCGCAGGCATTAAAGCAGGCAGAAGAACTGGACGTTGTCCTGATCCCATACGAACTGGCAAAAGGGATGGAAGAGACGAAGCAGATCATCGCAGGGATCAGACCGGGGCAGTCGGTCGGCATCTTTATCGGACCGGAAGGCGGCTTTGAGGAAGAAGAAGTAGCACTTGCCATGAAAACCGGGGCAAATCCGGTGACACTTGGCAAGAGAATCCTTCGGACAGAGACTGCAGGACTTACGATGCTTTCGGTTCTGATGTTCCATCTGGAAGGGTAGAAACATAATCTAATACTAAGAATGAAGAGTACAGGAAGTGAAGAAATGAAGGAAGTATATCTGGATAATTCGGCGACTACCATGGCATACCGAAGCGTCGGGGAACTGGTGCAGAAGGTCATGTGTGAAGACTATGGCAATCCGTCTTCTATGCATAACAAAGGTGTGGAAGCAGAAAAATATATAAAAGAAGCAAAAGAAACATTTGCCAGACTCTGGAAGGTACAGGAAAAGGAAGTGTATTTTACTTCCGGCGGTACGGAGAGTGACAATATGGCACTGATCGGCGCGGCAAGAGCGAATAAGCGTGCAGGCAACCACCTGATCACATCATCCATCGAGCACCCGGCAATCATCAATACCATGCGTTTTCTTGAGGAAGAAGAAGGATTCCGTGTGACCTATCTTCCGGTAGACCAGTACGGAAGAATCCGTCTGGATGCGTTGAAAGAAGCGCTGTGTGAAGATACGATCCTGGTATCGATCATGTATGTGAACAACGAAGTGGGTTCCGTACAGCCGATTCAGGAAGCGGCAAGTATCGTAAAGGCATATAATAAAGACATTTTATTCCATGTCGATGCGGTACAGGGATTTGGAAAATACAAGATCTACCCGAAGAAACTGAAGGTAGATATGTGCTCCATCAGCGGTCACAAGATCCACGGACCGAAGGGCGTGGGTGCATTATACATCGGTGAAAATGTAAAGATCCGTCCGATCGTCTACGGCGGCGGTCAGCAGCATGACATGCGTTCCGGAACGGAAAATGTACCGGGAATCGCAGGACTTTCCCTGGCGGCAAAGACGATTTACGATAACCTCGATGAAAAAGTGGAGAAGATGCGGGCGTTAAAACAGCATTTCATCGAAGGCGTGGAAAAGATCGAGAATACAACGATCCATGGTTTATACGATGAGACGTCGGCACCGCATATTATCAGTGTAGGAATCGCAGGGATCAGAAGTGAAGTGCTATTACATGCGCTGGAAGATAAAGGAATCTATGTGTCATCCGGATCGGCATGTGCGTCCAACCATCCGCAGATCAGCGGTGTGTTAAAAGGAATCGGGGCAAAACAGGAGTTTCTGGATGCGACGCTTCGGTTTAGTATGTCAGAATTTACTACACTGGAAGAGATTGACTATACGCTCGATGCACTATATAATATAGTACCGATGCTTAGAAGATATACCAGACATTAGAAAGTTACAGATAAAAGAGAAAGAAATCAGGAAAGGAATCAGAAGATGAGATTTCATACATTTTTATTAAAATATGGAGAGATTGGAATTAAGGGAAAGAACCGTCATCTGTTCGAAGACGCACTGGTGCGCCAGGTGCGTTATGCATTAAAAGATGTAGACGGACAGTTCGATGTACACAAATCACAGGCAAGAATCTATGTAGACTGTGAAGGAGATTATGATTACGATGAGACTGTGGAACATCTGAAGAAAGTATTCGGTCTGGTCGGAATCTGTCCGGTTGTCCGTATGGAGGACAAAGGATTCGAGGAACTGAAAAAAGATGTTGTCGCATATATGGATGAGATGTATCCAGATAAGAACTTTACATTTAAAGTAGAGTCCAGACGTGCCAAAAAGTCTTATCCGCTGAACTCTATGGAGATCAGCCGTGACCTTGGAGAAGCGATCCTGTACGCATTCCCGGAAAGCGGAATCAAAGTAGATGTACATCATCCGGATATTATGGTGAACGTAGAAGTCAGGAATGAGATCTACGTATATTCACAGATCATTCCGGGAGCAGGCGGAATGCCGGTCGGAACCAATGGTTCGGCGATGCTTCTGTTATCCGGCGGTATCGACAGCCCGGTTGCAGGATACATGGTATCCAAACGTGGAGTAAGCCTTGAGGCTACTTACTTCCATGCGCCGCCGTATACAAGCGAACGTGCAAAACAAAAAGTTGTGGATCTTGCAAAGAAAGTGGCAAAATATTCCGGACCGATCAAGCTGCATGTCGTCAACTTTACGGATATCCAGCTTTATATCTACGATCAATGCCCGCATGATGAGCTGACGATCATTATGAGAAGATACATGATGCGTATCGCAGAACATTTTGCAAAAGAGGATGGCTGCTTAGGTATGATCACAGGGGAAAGTATCGGACAGGTGGCAAGCCAGACCATGCAGAGTCTTGCAGCAACAAACGATGTATGTACGATGCCTGTATACCGTCCACTGATCGGATTCGACAAGCAGGAGATCGTGGATGTATCAGAAAAAATCGATACTTATGAGACCTCGATCCAGCCGTTCGAAGACTGCTGTACGATCTTCGTGGCAAAACATCCGGTAACCAAGCCGAATATTGATGTGATCCGCCGTTCGGAAGAGAATCTGAATGAGAAGATCGATGAGCTGATGAAACAGGCGATTGAGACCGTTGAGATCATTGAAGTAAAATAAATGGAGTAAAAAAGAGGGCTGAACCCTTAAACAGGTCAGCCCTTTTTCTAAGTAAATCATTTACTTTTATTACTGATTAGTCACAAAGATATGGTTTTAACATTTCCATGATCTCTTCTACGTTGTCATCAGCGTGGATGTTCAGATCGATCGGTTTAGAAAGATCTAAGCTGAAGATTCCCATGATTGATTTTGCATCAATGACATATCTTCCAGATACAAGATCAAAGTCATAATCAAATTTTGTGATGTCGTTTACGAATGATTTTACTTTGTCGATTGAATTTAAAGAAATCTTTACTGTTTTCATTGGAATACCCTCCTTGATTCATTTCTTGTTCTATAGATATATTAAGAGTCAGACGAAGAAAAGTCAAGGAACAAATTGCCAAAGAATTCAGAAGATTTTCGTTAGATGTTATAACAATGTGTTAAAATAACGTTTTAAAAAGAAAGGAACAGATATATGAAGAAAGTAGCATTGCATAATCTCGGATGCAAAGTAAATGCATATGAGACGGAAGCCATGCAGGAACTGCTGGAAAAGCATGGATATGAGATCGTGCCGTTTCAGGAAGGTGCGGATGTCTATATCATTAATACCTGTACCGTAACGAATATGGCGGACCGGAAGTCAAGACAGATGCTTCATAAAGCAAGAAAGATGAATCCGGATTCTATTGTTGTTGCCTGCGGCTGCTATGTACAGGCTAAGAAAGATGATATCCCGGAAGGTATTGATATTGTCGTTGGTAATAATAAGAAGCAGAATATTGTTGAAATCCTGGAAAATTATGAAAAAGAAAAGAATCAGGATGGTCAGCGGGAAACATCAGGCGAACAGGAAAAGGAAACAGAGACCTATCAGGAGATTCTGGATATCAATCATGAAAAAGTGTATGAAGATCTGCATTTAAGTACGGCGGCGGAACACACAAGAGCTTATATCAAGGTGCAGGACGGATGCAACCAGTTCTGCTCTTACTGCATCATTCCGTTCGCAAGAGGAAGGGTAAGAAGCAGAAGCCGTGACAGTGTGCTGGATGAAGTGAAGACACTGTCGGCCAATGGATATAAAGAAGTGGTACTGACCGGAATCCACCTGAGTTCGTACGGAATCGACTGTGACGACAACCTGTTGTCACTGATTCTGGCGATCCATGAAGTGGAAGGAATCGAAAGAATCCGTCTTGGATCACTGGAGCCGAGAATTATTACGGAAGAATTTGCACAGACGATCGCAAAACTTCCGAAGATGTGTCCGCATTTCCATCTGTCATTGCAGAGCGGATGCAACGCAACATTGAAGCGCATGAACCGCAGATACACAGCAGAAGAGTATTATGAGAAATGTCAGCTGCTCCGCAAATATTTCGACAACCCGGCACTTACAACGGACGTGATCGTCGGTTTCCCGGGAGAGACGGAAGAAGAGTTTGCAGAGTCGAAGGCATTTGTAGATAAAGTAGATTTTTATGAAACACATATTTTTAAATATTCCAGAAGAGAAGGAACAAAGGCAGCGGCTATGAAAGACCAGGTGCCGGATCAGATTAAGGCCGCAAGAAGCGCCGAACTTCTGGAACTGAACCGTAAGAAGCAGGCGGTTTATGAAGAAAGACTGCTTGGAACCACACAGGAGGTCCTGATCGAGGAGAAAATCGTGCGTGATGGAGAGGAACTTCAGATTGGGCACACAAAGGAATATGTGAAAATTGGTGTAAAAAATCCGAATAATCTTATTAATCAGCTTGTAAATGTAGAAATTGAAAACCAATTACAAATATTGCATTGAAATTTGAGATTTAATCATGTAGAATAAAATTGAAATATTTTTGGAGGACGTGATTATATGAAAAATATGACAAATACCCAGTTTTTCCAGGTAGAAAGTGGACCACAGATCAGCGCAAAGGACATTCTGGAGATTGTATATAAGGCATTAAGTGAAAAGGGATATAACCCGGTAAACCAGATCGTAGGTTATATTATGTCCGGAGATCCGACCTACATCACAAGCCATAACGGAGCCAGAAGTCTGATCATGAAGATGGAAAGAGATGAACTGGTAGAAGAGATGCTCAAGACGTATATCGAGCATAATGAGTGGGAATAATGACTATGAGAATCATGGGACTGGACTATGGATCTAAGACGGTAGGCGTTGCGGTCAGTGATCCGTTGGGAATTACTGCTCAGGGAGTAGAGACAATATGCAGAAAGGACGAGAACAAGCTCAGAAAGACCTGTGCGCGTATCGAAGCACTGATTGAAGAGTATCAGGTTACGAAGATTGTTCTCGGACTTCCGAAGCATATGAATAATGATATTGGAGATCGTGCGGAAAAATCAATGGCATTTGGTGAGATGTTAAAAAGACGGACCGGCCTTGAGGTCGTTATGTGGGACGAGCGTCTGACCACGGTAGAAGCTGAGCGGACTTTGATAGAGAATAAGGTGAGGCGTGAAGACCGCAAGAAGTATATTGATAAGATTGCGGCTGTTTTTATATTGCAGGGATATCTGGATTCACTTGCGCATACGCCCCTGGATTAAGAGGTGGATTATAGATGGAAAAGATTAAATTCATGTCCGAAGAGATGAATGAAGAAGTAGATTTTTATGTACTTGAACAGACAAAAGTTGGTGGGGTGTCTTATATTCTGGTGACAGATTCGGAAGATGATGATGCAGAATGTCTGATTTTGAAAGACACATCAGGAGAGAACCAGTCAGAGAGTGTATACGAGATCGTAGAAGATGATGTAGAGCTTTCTGCTGTTCTGAAAGTATTTGAAGAACTACTTGAAGATGTAGAGATTGAAAGGTAGTTTGGAATGTCTATCAGTAAAGAGAAGTTTAAAGAAATGCTGAGAGAAAAGGGGTTGAAAGTTACCAACCAGCGTATACTGGTACTGGAGGTCCTTGCAGATCATCGTGATAAGCATCTGACTGCAGAAGATATTTATGAATTAGTAAGAGAAGATTATCCGGAAATTGGGCTGGCAACAATTTACCGGACAGTGCAGCTGTTACTGGAAATGCAATTGGTGGATCGTATCAATCTTGATGATGGATGTGCACGTTATGAGATCGGAGAATTCTTCGATGGAGAAGAAAGACATCATCATCATCACCTGATATGCAGAACATGTGGAAAGATCATTCCGTTCAAGGATGATCTTCTGGAAAATCTGGAAGATAAGATCGAAGAGACAACGGGATTTCATGTGTTAGACCACGAATTAAAGTTCTACGGACAGTGCAAGGAGTGCCAAAAAAGAGGCAGAAAAATAGTACGGTAAGCACGTGGAGGTGTAATTTTGAAGAGAGAAAACAATGGAAAAATGCGAATCATTCCACTCGGAGGTCTGGAAAAGATCGGAATGAACATCACAGCTTTTGAGTATGAGGACAGTATTATTGTTGTAGACTGTGGATTATCTTTCCCGGAGGAGGATATGCTCGGAATCGACCTGGTCATTCCGGATGTTACTTATCTGAAGGATAATATCCAGAAAGTCAAAGGATTTGTGATCACCCATGGTCATGAAGACCATATCGGTGCACTCCCTTATATATTAAGAGAACTGAATCTTCCGATCTATGCGACCAAGCTTACGATGGGAATCATCGAGAAGAAGCTGACGGAGCACAATCTGCTTCGCAGTACAAGAAGAAAAGTTGTAAGACACGGACAGTCGATCAATCTGGGTCAGTTCCGTATCGAATTTATCAAGACAAACCACAGTATCCAGGATGCTGCGGCACTGGCAATCTATTCACCGGCCGGTATCGTTGTGCATACAGGAGACTTTAAAGTAGATTATACACCGGTATACGGTGATGCGATCGATCTGCAGAGATTTGCAGAGATCGGAAAGAAAGGTGTACTGGCACTGATGTCGGACAGTACCAATGCGGAGAGACCGGGATTTACCCAGTCTGAGCGTACGGTAGGTATTACATTTGACCACATTTTTGCAGAGCATAAAGATACACGTATTATCATTGCAACATTTGCATCAAATGTAGACCGTGTACAGCAGATCATCAATACGGCATGTAAATATGACCGTAAGGTAGTCGTAGAAGGACGAAGCATGGTGAATATCATCCAGGTTGCACAGGAGCTGGGATACTTAAATGTTCCGGATAAGACACTGATCGAGATCGACCAGCTGAAGAATTATCCACCGGAGAAGACAGTTCTGATCACAACCGGAAGTCAGGGAGAATCAATGGCAGCACTGTCACGTATGGCAGCAGATGTGCATAAGAAAGTAACAATCATGCCTGGCGATACGATCATCTTCAGTTCAAACCCGATCCCTGGAAATGAAAAATCCGTATCCAAGGTCATCAATGAACTGACTGCGAAAGGTGCCAATGTTATCTTCCAGGATGCCCATGTATCCGGTCATGCTTGTCAGGAAGAATTGAAACTGATCTATTCTCTGGTAAAACCGAAATATGCAATTCCGGTCCATGGAGAGTACAGACATCTGAAAGCAAATGCAGGAATCGCCAAGATGCTTGGTATTCCGAAAGAAAATATCTTTATTCTGAAATCGGGTAATGTACTGGAACTCAGCGATAAGGAAGCAAAAGTTGTAGACAACGTGCATACAGGAGAGATCCTGGTAGACGGCCTCGGTGTCGGAGATGTCGGTAATATCGTACTCCGTGACAGACAGCATCTGGCAGAAGACGGTATCATGATCGTTGTACTGACACTGGAGAAGGGAAGTAACCAGCTTCTTGCAGGTCCGGATATTGTATCGCGCGGATTCGTGTATGTAAGAGAGTCTGAAAGTCTGATGGAAGAGGCGAGAAAAGTCCTTACAGAAGCGGTAGAAGACTGTCTGACACACCAGCGTAATGCGGACTGGAGCAAGATCAAGCTTGTGATTCGTGATACGATGAATGATTTCATCTGGAAGCGGACCAAGAGAAGACCAATGATTCTTCCGATTATTATGGACGTATAGAAAGTATAATTATAATTAAACGGGAAATGAGCCGCACATTGTATAAAACAGGCGCCTTCGAACGCAGTGGGCGAAGCCTGTTTTGTGCAGTGTACGGCTCATTCCCTTGTAGAAACTCAAGATGAAAAAATGTGTAACAGATAAAACCGTAACAAATAGAACAGAGGTAGGAATACTATGATCGTAGATGAACGTATGGTCACATACATCCGGTCGCTGGAACGTTCGGAGAATCCTGTCATAGAAGCAATCGAACAGGAAGCGTTAGATAGTTTCGTGCCGATCATCCGGAAGGAAACCCAGAGTTTCCTGAAAGTCATGATGTTGATGAACCGCCCGGCGAGAGTCCTTGAAGTCGGTACAGCAGTCGGATTTTCGGCGATTTTAATGAGCGAATATCTTCCGGAAGGAAGCCATATCACAACGATAGAAAATTATGAAAAAAGAATTCCGATCGCAAGAAATAATTTCAAACGGGCAGGGAAAGAAGAACAGATCACCCTGATCGAAGGGGATGCCCTGGAAGTGATGAAGACACTGGAAGGACCGTATGATTTTATTTTTATGGATGCGGCTAAGGGACAGTATATCCACTATATGCCGGAGGCAGTGAGACTGCTTTCGGATGGTGGCATCTTAATGTCGGATAATGTATTACAGGATGGAGATATCATTGAATCCCGGTTTGCGGTTGAACGGAGAAACCGTACGATCCACAGCCGGATGAGGGATTATCTCTATGAATTAAAACACAGTGATGTGCTGGAGACATCGATCATCCCACTGGGAGACGGTGTGGCACTCAGCATTAAGAAGAAAAAAGAAGAGAAGGAGAATCGATAAGATGAGAAACAGACATCCAGAATTACTGATTCCTGCAAGCAGTCTGGAAGTGTTGAAGACTGCGGTTATGTTTGGTGCAGATGCAGTATATA
>ERZ826613.2935-NODE-2935-length-15324-cov-2.933984_pt1 | contig 15324 bp, 17 predicted proteins | sample MGYA00519925_ERZ826613 | MGnify/ENA primary metagenome ERZ826613 (study PRJEB31778, sample SAMEA3449236) | human gut metagenome | biome: human gut; feature: human-associated habitat; material: faeces | place: United Kingdom | collected 2010/2012 ... | reverse complement strand
GCATCTCCTGAAAGATAAAATCACATAATCCCGGAAGAAGATTTAGCACAAAATATATAACTACAAGTCCTACAAAAATCTTTAACTGCATACCTATTACAAACATATTCATCTGTGGTGCTATCCTCGCAAGAATACCTAAAACGACATTTATTACAAGAATACACGAAAATACCGGCAGTATTATTCTAAATCCAATAACGAAATAATCAGTTATATATTTTACCATAGATGAAACAACACCACCATTTGGCACCATTCCACCTATAGGTATCGTCTCAAATGAACCGTATAGTGCATCAATAAGATAATAATGCATATCTGTCACTAGAAACATCAGCATAAACGAATACTTCAAAAAATTTGATATTACCGTTGACTGCATATTGGATGTCGGATCAAACTCAGTAGCCATAGACAATCCAAGCTCTAAACTCAACATATGTCCGGAAAAATCCAATATATATAATGATAAATTGCCATTCCTATCAGCAGGCCGGTGATTGCTTCTTTTACAACAAGAATGCTGTATCCTATAACACCAGTATAAGATACAGCATTATAATCAACTGTATTGCCAACCAGAACTGCAAGAAAAAATGAAATCGCTATTTTCACTTTGACTGGAATACTCCTGTCGCCAAAAAAAGGCATAATATAAACCATTGCAGAAATCCTTACCATCACAAGCAAAAAAACTTCAAGATATTCTACAGTAAATTTCAACAGTCTCACCCCTATTTAATATAATTTGGAATGTTTGCCATCAATGCTTCAAAAAGCGTAACACATTTATTCATAATCCAGTTTCCACATAATACTACAACAAGCATTATTGCGATAAACTTTGGAATAAAAGTCAATGTCTGTTCCTGAATTGATGTAATGGTCTGAAATATACTTATTATCAGACCTATCACTAATGATATCAATAAAAGTGGCATCGATGTCTCTACTATGGTTAATACGGTTTCCCTTGAGAGATCTATAATCGTAGCCTCATTCATAATAACCCTCCAATTTTCAAAAAACAATTTACTTTAGGTGCTGACCTCAGTTAAACGAATTAACAAGCTGCCCAATCACCAAATTCCATCCGTCTGCCAAAACAAACAATAACAATTTAAACGGCAACGAAATCGTTGTCGGTGGGAGCATCATCATACCCATTGACATAAGTGTCGAGGCAACAACCATATCTATTACTATAAATGGAAGATATATCAAAAAACCTATTATAAAAGCCGCACGCAATTCGCTTATGATAAATGCAGGAATCACTATAGTTATTGGTATATCATCATAATCTTTTATATCATCAGCAGATTTTTTATTAAGATCCATAAATAATTTTAAATCTTTCTCCCTTGTCTGCTTCAGCATAAATTCCCTAAGAGGTGACAGCCCCTTCTCTATTGCCTGTTCCTGTTTAATCTTTCCTGCCGTGTACGGCTTAATCGCCTTAGTATTTACCTCCGTAAAAACCGGTGACATAATTGCAATCGTAATAAACAATGCAAGTCCAACAATCACCTGATTCGGTGGCGTAGTCTGCGTTCCCAAGGCAGTCCGCAGAAAGTGAAACACAACAACTATTCTTGTAAATGATGTTACCATTATAAGAATTGACGGTGCAAGTGATAATATAGTCAGCATAATCAAAATCTGAAGTGTTGACTCCAACTTCATGCTTCCCGCATTAGATGATATATTGATGTCTAGTGTATTGTCATCTATATCAGGCTGTCCGCTTATTTCATCCTGAGTCGTTTTATCTACACCGCTTGCCACTGCAAATGCAGGTCTTGAAACAGAAAAAAGCAGGACAAACATACCTATTATCATAAGAGAATTTATGACTTTTTTTAACTTTTTCTTATTAATTTTGTTTATCATTTATTTTCCTCATAATTTTTTGTCTGACTTAGTGTCTTTTTTTCTGCTTTTAACAATGTTTGAAAAAACATCTTTAAAAGAACTGTCCGAAATTTCAACTTCGCGGTTCAGAATGAGTTCTTCCTCCGTAAGCTCTGCCAATTTAACCACATTATCCTTAAACTGTGCTAAGGCAACATATTTCTCGCCTATCCTTACAATGGAAATCGTCTTTCCGGGAGCAAGCTGAAAAGACTCTTTAATCTCTATATTGTTTGTTTTGTTTTTTACAAGACTGGAATTTGCATACCACTTTGTAACAAGATAAGACAACACGAGAATAACTATAAAGATAATGACAAGAAAAATCAATTTAAAAATGCCGGCAAATGTAGAATACTTTGTAATTAAACTAAACATATCTACACCTCCAGCATTTTAATTTATTTTTATTTTGAAATTTCAACAAGTCTGATACCAAAGTTTTCTTCGATAACAACTACTTCGCCTTTGGCAACAAATTTACCATTGACTAATACATCTACCGGCTCACCTGCAAGTTTATCAAGCTCTATAATAGTTCCCGGAGAAAAATCAAGAATTTCCTTAATTGATTTATTTGTGCGACCAAGTTCTACCGTTACCTCCAATGGCACATCGAGCACAAGATCTATATTTTCTTCCTGCATAAGCGGACTGACACCTGTATTAAATGTCTGGAACTGTGCAGACTGCACATTCACATTTGGCATAGGCATTGCATACTGTGGCTGCTGCATCTGTTGTGGTACAGGCTGAGGCTGCACTGGCTGCGGTGCCGGTGTTGGAACCGGTTCCGGTGCCGGTGATACAGGCTGAGGCTGTTCCGGCTGTGATGCCGGTGCTGCTGTCTGCTCAACTTCCGAACCCATAAATTTCTTATACAATTCTCTAGCAAAATCAAACGGATATAACTGCATAATCTGGCTGTCAACCAAATCTCCGATTTTCATATCAAATGCTACCTGAACAATGTCTCCGTCTAAGAAATTTGACAATTCAGTATCTTCAATAGTGTCATTTAAGTCTACAAGACTTGCAACTGGTGGACTGATATCTACTTTCTTTTCAAGCATTGAAGATAAAGAGGTCGCAGCAGAACCCATCATCTGATTCATAGCTTCACTGATAGCACTAAGATGAAGTTCAGACAACTCGCCCTCAGTATTTGTTCCATCTCCGCCCATCATCAAATCTGTAATAACTTTAACATCATGTTCCTTAAGAATAAGGATATTATTTCCATCTATACCGCTTATATAAGATATATGTATAAATACACATGGTCTGTCATACTGTGCTGACAGTTCATTCAAGGTAACATATGAAACTCTTGGAGTTGTAATCGTTACCTTATTATTCAAAAGAGTAGATAATGTTGTCGCAGCAGTGCCCATATTGATATTGGCAATCTCACCTACCGCATCTCTTTCTGCATCTGTAAGACTTTCACTAATATCTGATGCCTGCTGTGTACTGCTATCTGAATTGTTGCCACCCGTCAACGCATCAATCTCTTCCTGAGTTAACATTCCATCCATATGTCTATTGCTCCTCCCTTATCACTGATGTAACTCGAACAGCATAAGAATCACTAGTCGCACCCGGAAGTGCAGTAAACTTCTTTATGTTTCCCACATAAACCTCAAGTTCATCATTAACTTTAGTATCCAGCTTAATAATATCACCAATCTGGATATTGATATAATCATTTACGGAAATCGTACTCCTTCCAAGCATTGCTTTTACCGGAATCTTTGCATAGTCGATTATATCTTCTATAACTTCCTGATAAGCACCCGAATCACTCTCTTTCATGCTTGAATACCAGTACTTCGTATTCAGCTTGTCTATAACCGGTTCAACACATGAATACGGAATACATATATTCATCAGTCCCTCTACTGAACCAATCTTGACACTCATTGTAATGATTGCAGTCATCTCACCCGGAGATATAAACTGTGCAAACTGTGAATTTGTCTCTATTCTCTCTAACCGGGGTTCTATAGACACAACGCTCTCCCATGGATCAACAAGCAGATTTGTGCATACTTCCAAAACTCTTTCTAAAATAATAAGCTCAATCTCTGTAAAATCCCTGTTTCTTTCTAATGGTGCCCCGCCACCACCTAACATTCGATCTACTATCGTAAATCCGAGATTTGCTGAAAGCTCAATGATAATGTTTCCTTCTAATGGAGCAAAATTAACAACTCCTAAAATAACAGGATTAGAAAGTGCATTTGCAAACTCAGAATATGTATTTGCTTCCGCATTGACAACTTCAACCTGAACATTTTTTCTAAGATATGCCGGTAGATTTGTCGATAAAAGCCTGCCATAATTTTCAAAGATAATTTCGAGTGTACGAAGATGATCTTTTGAAAACTTTGATGGTCTGGCAAAGTCATAATTTTTAACCTGTTTTTCCTTGGTGTCACTAAAATCATCCGCATTTAAATCACCATCATTAAACGCCTTGAGCAGATTATCTATCTCTTCCTGAGATAAGGTATCTCCCATTATTTTCACCTCACACCTAAAACCCTGTATATGCTAACACAAAAAGATATCCAAGATTTCAGTTTTCTAAACCATAGTAATAATAACACATTTTTAACAAAAAGCAAAGTAATTTTTTTGTCAAAACTACTGATACATAAAGTTTGTTAATGTAATGCCTACGATCGCCTTAGTATTAAACTTCTTCTGAATCTGCTGCAAAGCTTCTTTCTTTACAAGTTCCTCTGATATATCATCCTTTGAATGTGACTGTATTACTGAACGGACAATATCCGTATATACAGATGATTTTTCCGTAACTTTATCTGTAGCAAAATCTTTATAATCATCAGCCTTTTTGTTTACTGAAATCGTATATCCTGATAACATGGCATAATGCTGAGAATTATCTGAACCTGTTTTAAGATTTATAGTCTGCTGTGAATCAAATGAAACTGTTGTGTCCTCAAGGTCACTTATCTTGTAATCAGCATCACCTTTTGCGTCCGAATCACCATCAAGTTCAAGATTGAGCACTGATGCCACCTGTGTTATAAGATTATTTGTTTTATTGAATGTTGGAACCATTATAAAAAACATGATTGCTGTCAGTACTACATTCACTACTGTTAATACTGTAATAATTACACTAAAAATATTTTTTTTCATATTACTTTTGCACCTTTCCTAATCATTATTGCTGTAGATTTTTATTTCTACACGTCGATTCTTTGACCTTCCCTTTTCGGTCTTATTATCAGCCACCGGATTTACATCTGCCCTTCCTGATGCTTCAAGATATTTTGCATTTAAACCTTTCTTTTGTGCAAGATACTGTAAAACACTTGTTGCTCTTGCTGTTGAAAGTTCCCAGTTGCTCGAATATTTCGATGTACTTCCTATAGGAACATTATCCGTATGGCCTTCTATCTTTATCCTCTTATTTGAATAATTCTTAAGAATATCTCCTACTCTTCCTATTATCATGGAAGCTCCTTTTTTGATATCAGCACTGCCTGAATCAAACAAAATACCACCACTAAGAGAAATCATAACATACTGATAACTATTATCCATAGAAACCTCTATGGCATCCTGAAGGCGATTATTTTCTGCTTTTTTTACAATATCACTGTATAATTTTTCCGTAGATTTCTTTTGTTCCTCTTTTTGCTGTTTTTCAAGTTCTGACATGGGATCTTCTTCTTTTTGAGATTCTTTTGCTTTTCCCATATCAGAATAATATTCATCCAGATTGTTTAGCTGACTTGCACCACTTGAAACAAGTTGTCCGTCACCAACTGCTTTTTCCCCACCGGTAAATATACTGAAACTGTTTGAAAGCGAAGCTACGAGTTCGGCATACTTGACCTGATCAACATTCGACATTGAGTACAAAAGGACAAAGAAACAAAGCAACAAGTTCATAAGATCCGAAAATGTATCTTTCCAACCGTCGGTTCTTATTTCTTCCTTTTCTTTTTTTGCCATTAAGCTTCACCACCTTCAGCCGCCGCTTCACCAGCCTGTGCATCATCTCCCTGATTTTCACGCTCGCCCGGCGAAAGGAATGATTTAAGTTTTTCTTCAATAACTCTAGGGTTCTCACCTGCCTGTATTGATAAAAGCCTCCACCATAATCTGTTTCATCGTAATCTCATCATCATTCTTCATCTTTAATTTGAATGACACCGGAATACAAATCCAATTGGACAATAGAGAACCGTATAGTGTAGTCAGAAGTGCAACCGCCATATTAGGTCCGATAGAACTCATATCATCCATGTTGTAAAGCATATTTACGAGTCCGATAAGTGTACCTATCATTCCCCATGCAGGACCCATTCCACCCCAGTTAGCCCAGAAACCTATTTTTTCATTATGCCTTGTATCTACCGCATCAAGTTCTGTCTGCATTATATTTCTTACAAGTTCAGGATCCGTACCATCAACAATAAGCATTATTCCCTTTTTAAGGAAATCATCCTCTATAGAATTTGCAGCTTCTTCAAGTGCAAGAAGACCTTCCTTACGTGCTACATTTGATAAATCAATAATATTCTTTATTGCATCTGCCTGATTTAATTCTTTTTTCTTTAATGCAATCGAAATCGATTTAAATGAGTTTATAAACTCCGGAAATCCTTTTGCCTGAATCATCATACAGCATATAGAACCACCAAGTGTAATAAAGACTGACGGAGGATCACCAAAATGAGGAATACCCGCAAATCCATCTACACCTGTTATGATACCGAAAAATACAACGACGATACAAACTATCATACCTACAATTGTTGTAATATCCAAAACAGCCACCACCTTAATTTTATTTTTTATTTATATAATTTCTATTTAAAATCAATAGAATTGCATTCACGCTTATATAATATTACTAAATTTTTGACTTCCTGTCTACTTTCTTTTATAATAATTTTCTTTCCTGTAGTCAGGGTTAGAACAGTATCAGGATTTTCCTCAACCGTTTCTATCAGATCTGAATTTATGGTCACTTTAGAACCATTCATTTTTGTGACATCAATCATATACCAACTCCCCTTTTCTTCTTTCTTTTTTCATATAACAGTGACGGCAAAGTTAAAAAGAAATAACTCTATCAATATCCTTACCATCACTGTTTTATTTAAGATACACTCTGCAGACGCATTTAACTGAATAAACTCTCGTTATACTTCTTGCAAAATATTTATTTAATCATAATTATCGTTTAAGGTTTACAAGTTCTTCAAGCATCGTATCTGATGTTGTGATAATTCTTGAGTTAGCCTGGAAACCTCTCTGTGTTGTGATCATACTTGTAAATTCTGCTGCGAGGTCAACATTTGACATTTCAAGTGCACCTACCGCAAAACTTCCTGAAAGACTTACATCCTCACCTACACCATCAAATGTTCCTGAGTTAAGTGTTGCTGAGAATAATGAATCACCCTCCGCCTCAAGACCTGACGGATTTGAGAATGTTGCCACGGCTATCTGTGCAAGAAGTTTCTTTGAACCATTGTTGTAAGTACCATAAATCATACCCTTATCATCGATTGAAATACCTGACATCTCACCTGCCGTGTTGCCCGTACCTAGTCCCTTTGTACTTCCTTTACTGTATGATGTGCTTGATACACCTGAGCTTGAATACTGTGTAAGACTTGAAAAATCAACTTTTACTCCGCCCGAATCAGTTGCAGGAACATACTGTGTAAATGTATTGTCAAGAGTACCTGCATCAGTAACCTGAAATACAAGACTCTTCCCCCAGTCAGTTGAGGTATTTGGAATATTTGCATCACTAACAGTTGAAAAATCACCTGTCTCAGCTATAAAAGAGAGTGTAGGCACTGTTCCTGTTCCTGTTATGGTAAACTCTCCTGTTTTCTGATTTATATCAGTTGTCTCATTTGCTATCGTGTATTCAACACCACCAAGATTTATCTTTACTTTTGTTGACGAATATGAAGTTGCTCCATTTGCAACCGTTTTCTTCACAAAAATAGAATTTCCGTCCGCATCAGTTACATCGGCAAGTGTTACTGAATATACGGATGTTGCCTGTGCATCAGTTCCTGTTCCTGTAGTTCCTGAACCGTTTCTGTATAAGTTCATCTTAACCGTATATTCCTGACCAAGTTCATCGTAAAAACTGAATGTAAGTTTCTTACCGTTCTTTGTATCTATGATTTTCGGGTCATTTACCACAAGGTCTGTATCCGCTTTATCAATATTACCTGTTATTGTAACTGCTGATGTTTCTGTAGGAGCATAGTACCTATTGGCTGCAGACATTACCTGAAGATCCTGAACCGTATTTTTTACAATACTCTGATTTCCCTGTGCGTCTGTCTGTGCCATCCATCCCTGAACAGTAGCTCCGTTTGTCGTACAGTATAATGTACCGTTTGCATCTACATTTAACGCACCTGACTTTGTAAAGTATGTAGAACCTGCTGATTTAACGATAAGGAATGAATCTCCGTTTATTGCCACATCAAGTGCTCTGTTTGTCGTCTGTGTTCCACCCGGCTCTGTTATATTTGTCGTTATTGATGCAACTGTTGATCCAAGACCTATCTGCTTTGCATTTGTACCGGCTGCTCCTGTTGCTGCATCTGCACCTGTTGCATTTGACATTGTCTGATAAAACTGATCAGCAAAGTTTACACTGCTTGACTTAAATCCTACCGTGTTTACATTGGCAATATTGTTACCAATAACATCCATCTTTGTCTGGTGTGTTTTAAGACCTGCAACACCAGAATAGAGTGATCTCATCATAATATTTTTCCTCCTTCATATAAAATACAAAAATTTTGTATTTTCAAAAGCTTTGATACTTTGGGATTTATCAATCAGTCAAAATCCCTACGCTTCCTTATGAGGTCCGGCGTATAAGTATTTTAGCTTATCACTGCTCCGTCAATATTCGTAAATATTGAATCTGTTTTGTCATTCATCGCTGTAATAACCGTATTGTTTTTAACATTGACGATAAATGCCAAGTCATCTACCATTACCAAAGACTCCTGAATTCCTTTTTCCCTAGCCTTCGTTGTGCCATTTTCAAGACGCTCCATCTGCTCCGCAGATAAGTTAATATTTCTGTCTGCCAGTCTCTCATTGGCATGCTTTGAAAATTTTAAGCTCTCAGCAGAATTTTTCTGAGTAGAGTTGAGTATTTCCTCAAATGAATCCTTTGAGTCAGTGGATGTATTTCTGTTTACACTTTTCTGATTTATGAGCTGACTTGCCATTTTACTGATAGATGAATAACCATCATTAAGTCGTTGCATAATCTCCACCTCTCTCTTATTTTCCCTTTTTCAATCCTGCCTACTCAGTTTTTGCTGTACTGTTGTCTGTATCCGTACTTCCATCAGAATCATTGTCAGACTTGTCTGTATCTGTTTTGTCAGAAGATGAATTATCCCCCGTTGTTTCTTTTATTCCCTTTACAACAAGAGTTACGCTTGAAGCGTCAACTGTGCTGTTTGCATCATCAAATACAAAGCCAATCGTATATGTACCCGCATCGAGACTTGCAAATGCTGACTTGTCTATAGTAAGAACTCCATCCTTATATGAAAGCTTACTTGCATCAACCTTTGTAGTATTACCCTTAGAATCAATAAGACCTATGCCTATTGAAGCTGCCTGATAACCGTTTGAGCCAAGACTTACACCCTTGATCACTACATCCTGTGGTGCTCCGTGAAGATATGTAACCGTCTGCTCACTTACCTTTGGTATGTACTGCGATATAAGATATGATGAATCTATCACCTCTGAAATGTCATCATACGAATAAAGATCACCATTTACCTGAACATATGCTTTATTGTTCTGAATAGTTACCTTGTCTACAGTACCCTGCATCTCTGTCACCTGACCTGTGCCTGATGTCTGTTCTATCTTGACTGTCTTACCTACAAGTGAATATGCCGATGTATTTACAGTCGTACTGTTTAAGTTTTCCATCTGCTCAAGTTCTGAGAACTGTGCAAGCTGTGCTACATACTCAGTGTTATCTGTAGGTTCAAGCGGATCCTGATATTGCATCTGTGTTACAAGAAGTAAAAGGAAGTCTTCTTTTCCAAGCGAATCATTTGTCTTTCTCTCTTTTGTCTGTTGTGAATCCTCTGAAATCTGAACCTGACCGTTTACTACCGGTGCTGTTAATCCCATAATATTCCTCCTTTCATTTCATCTATGCCGTAAAGTCTATCTGCGAACCATTGTCACGCATAACCTGTTTTCTCACGGCTTCTTTTTCCTCGTTTGAAATTGCTGACTCATCTGACGAATCATCCCCAAAGTCAAACTTCATCTGTTTGCCATTTCCATCATCAGCTTTGCTCTGTCCGCCGTCCATAGCCTGGTCACTTCGTGAAAAATCAAAATCTGACACATTTACTTCAACCGCATCGACTTTAAGTTCTCTTAACTCAAGATTTTCACGCAATGTGAACATCTGGCTCTCAAGTGCCGCTTTTGCTTCTTCCGACTGCACTGAGAATACTGCTGTCATCATACCGTTTTTAGACGATACATTGAGAAGTACTTTTCCTAAATGTTCAGGATTAAGCTGCATCTCCATAGATGTCGATTCAGTTCCAAGTGAAACTTTTATCTTTTCGACAACCTGATTTACAATGTCAACCATCTGCTGCATCCTTACAGTATCCGGTCTTGCACTCTGTGTCTGTTCAACACTTGCAGCCGCCTGCTCCATGTTCTGAATAAAATTATTCTGAACATTTGTCTGCCTGCTACTTACCGCATCATCGTCAGACAATGTGCTTTCAGCTATTTCTTCTGACATATTTTTACCGGCATCTGAATCCGTCTGTGCCGAACCTGGCTCTGCTTCGCTCTGATTTTTCTCTACTACTACAGTAACATCCTGTTTTGCATCTGTTATATTATCAGAAACATCTGTTATATTATCAGAAACATCTGTTTGAACATTCACCTGCCCGTCCGAAGCATCTTCCTGAATCACACTAAATGTTTCACCATCAGAAACAGTTGTCATCAAATTTTCATCTTCAATGTCACTCTGCTGCATTGAATTTGCAAGAGCTGTGGCAAAATCTTCTTTAGACATTCCCGTCAACTCTTCCCAATTGATATTCTCAACAACATCAATAAGAGAATTTAACTGATTCATCATATTCTCATCAGTGAGCAAATCCGTAAATTCACTGCTTCCATTGATTGTAAGAACAAGTTTTGCAAGATTACTGGTATCGAGCAAGTCAAGTGCACTAAATCCAAGTGCTGTCATGGCATTTGCCAGCGTTTCGTCATCGACACCAAGTATATCCCTGACCTCATTTGTTATCTCATTTGCAACATTTTCTACTGATTTTAAATCTGCTTTCACTGATGTATTTGCATTAAGTTCTGAAATGTTATCATCTGTGTTTTTTGCGTTTACAGTATTTGATTTTGCAACCTTAAGATTACTGCTTTTCTGATTGTCAGACACACTGTTCTTAGTATTAGCAGTGTTACCATTTTTAGATGCACTCAGGCAATTTGCAAAATCATTTGCATTTTTGTCTTTTTTCATCTGTACCTGATTGTTTGACTGAACCTTTGATAATGAATCCATCATCAATGATTTGATCTCTGCCATCATTTCACCTCCTTATATTGATATAGATATATATGTAAACGGCTAATGCCGTAAACATCTGATTACTTTTCCAAGCCACACTTGCAATGTGAAAGATAACTATTTTTTCACTGATGATATTTTCTTTGTAACCTGTGCGGCGAAATCAACATCCATCTCCTGCAATATCGCAGCCGCCTGTTTTTCTGTCATATTTTCAAGAATATCCCTGATAAGTGAAAGGTCTTCAGACATCTCTGAAAGTCTTGCAGCCGCCTTATCAGCATCCATATTAGCATAGAATTTTCCAAGTTCTTCTGCTTTCTTTGTGTATTGAAGTTTGAGGAGCACCTGTTTGTATATCTTTTCGGCATTTTCCGGTTGAATTTCCTCATAATACTTTTGATACTCTGAGATATCCGGAGCATTCTTTGTAAACACAACCTTTTCATCAAACTCTTTTACACGCTTCTGAAAATCATCATACTCATCTTTATACTTCTGGAGTTTCATTAACTTAGCCTCAAGTTCTGAAATATAATCAGAATTTGCATCCTGTGTTCCATTTTCAGACTTAAGTTTACTCTCTAATTCTTTAATCCTCTCATTTGCAGCTTTAAGTGTTGTGTATTCATAATCATCCTCTTCAGCCTGCACATCTTCTGAAACATTAGGAAGTATCTTGTTTACTACCGGAACATCTTTAAGCACCGGATACAATACTTTACTTCCAATACCTCCCACATCCATTTTTATTAAAAATGCAAAAACTGCCAGCCAGATAAGAATGATAACGATCGCTATCAAAGCAGTTACCAGCTTGCTTCCACCGCTCTCATTTTCTTCACCTACTATTTTGTCCTTATCTTTCTTTGCCATCCGCTTATTCCTCACTTTCATCACTGCCACTTCTAAACTTAAAACTTACAAGTTCATTTATCTCTTTTTGTTCTTCTGCATTTATCTCTGCCTTAAATTCTTCAAATGCATTTTCTTTTAATTTTTCATAAGTTTTTCTTTCTTTCATGGCATTGTCAAGTTTTTCTCCAGCCTTCTCAACAGCTCTCTGCTGATTTGCGACAACCACCATCTGCAGTTTTATGTTATATTTTATATTTTCGACGCTATCTTCAAGTATCTTTATTTCTAATATATTCAGCTTGTCCGTTACCGCATCATAAAGTTTTGACTGGTACATATCCCGTCTTAATTTTAATTTATCTAACTTTTCTTCTTCCTGCCTGAGTTTCATCATCTCAATACTGTATTCGGCTTTTGCCTGTTCTTCAAGTTTTTCTTTTACAGAAAGAATACTCTCCATCTTAAATATAAATTTTGCCATCAGCCAACCTTCAATTCATTTATAATAATCTAAATCTCTGCTTCTTCAACATTCTCCTCGAAAATATTCTGAAGCCTTTTTATCGTATCCTCGAAAGAAACTTTCTCATATACATCCTGAATCAAAAATCCGTTTACGGCATCAATTTTAGATAATGCAAAATCAATTTCTTTATTTGAACCCGGCTTATATGCACCTATATTTACAAGGTCCTCTGCCTCTGCATATGTCGCCATGACATTTCGTAATTTTCCAGCCCATTGTTTATGCTCTTTCGAGGCAATACTACTCATAACGCGGGATATGCTCGCTAAGACATCTATAGCCGGATAATGATTTTTCTGAGCAATTTTTCGGTCTAGTACGATATGTCCATCCAAAATACTTCTTGCCGTATCCGTGATAGGCTCGTTGAAATCATCCCCATCAACAAGTACCGTATAAAGACCTGTTATTGAGCCTTTTTCGGAACATCCTGCCCTTTCAAGCAGTTTTGGCATTTCTGCATATACACTTGGCGGGTATCCTCTTGAAACAGGCGGCTCACCCGATGCCAGACCTATCTCACGCTGTGCCATAGAAAAACGTGTCAGTGAATCCATCATAAGAAGCACATCTTTTCCCTGATCTCTGAAATATTCTGCAACGGCTGTCGCCGTCTTTGCTGCTTTTTTTCTTATGAGTGCCGGTTTATCTGATGTTGCCACTACGACAACCGAACGTTTCATTCCTTCAGCTCCTAAATCTCTCTCGATAAACTCCCTGACCTCTCGTCCTCGCTCTCCAATAAGTGCAATCACATTTATATCAGCTTTAGTATTTCTTGCGAACATACCCATCAGTGTACTCTTTCCAACACCACTTCCTGCAAATATTCCTATTCTCTGACCTTTTCCGACTGTAATAAGACCATCTACTGCCTTTACACCAAGCGGAAGCACCTCATCGATTATCTTTCTTGTAAGTGGACCCGGCGGTTCAGCTTCAACTGAATATGCCCCTTCTGTTGTCAGAGAAGTATTGTCTATAGGATAGCCCAGACCATCGAGCGTCTTTCCAAGAAGTTCATCACCAACGGCTACTTTCAGAGGAGCACCTGTATTTTCCACTCTGCTTCCAAGTCCTACTCCCTCAGTCTGATCATAAGGCATGAGTAACACTCTGTCATCTTTGAAACCCACAACCTCCGCATTAATAACCTGATTCGTCTCTTTTGTGATTATGTGACATAAATCATTAAGCTTTGCAGACGGTCCGATTGATTCTATCGTAAGACCTACCACCTTAGCAACTTTGCCAAGTTTTTTCTCAAATGACTGATTTAGAAGCATATCATATTTTGATAAATCAATGTCTATCATACCTATGCGCCCCTCTCTTTCCTTACCTTACATTGCCAACATTTTCAAACTGTCCCTAAGACTTTTGAGCTGTGTATCAAGACTGCAGTCTATAACCTTTGTATCAAAGTCTATAACACACTGGTTATGTTCAAGACTTGTATCCTCAATAATATCAACTTCTATATCTTTATTTAAGCCTTTTACAAGATCATCTTTCTTTGCAGTAACGATTCCCATATCAGCTTTCGAAATATGCAATGTAATGTTCTTCGTTTTTTCTGCTCCCTGTAAGTTGCCATGCAGAGCATTATCTATCAGATAGACTATAATATCTTTTTTATCACGGCATACAACACCTGTTATTTTTTCAACAAGTCCCGCAACAATATCAGCATACTTAGGTTCAAGGCTCTTTGCCATGTTATCGACTTCTGCAATTTTTAAATTATAATCTTCTTCTAACTTTTCTTTCTGTTCTTCAATCTCCATCAGACCTTGATTTCTGCCTTCCTCAAGACCACTCTGTTTTCCTTCTTCAAATGCCTGATTTTTTATATCATCTGCTGAAAGGTTTGCACTATCAATAATCTTCTCTGCTTCTTTTCTTGCTTCCTGCAGGATTTTTTCTCTTTCGTCATTGAGTTCTTCTGATATTATTTTCTTTTCTTCTTCCCTAACCTCTTCCATTGAAAGAACATTCATGCCCTCCTGAAAATCTTCAGGCTGCTCATCAATATTTTCCAAAGAAGCCGCCGTTTCATCTCCAAGCTGTCTGAAGCTGAATGGTTTTATTTCACTTTCTACTGCTTTGCCATGGTATATCTCAGGATGAACCTCTTTTCCATAATCATCAGAATTAATTACTCTCTTATCTTCCTCATCTACGGTAAAATAAACATTTTTAATAAGATTAGACAACTATCTCGTCACCTCCACCTCTGGAGATAATAATCTCAGCAGAGTCTTCGAGTTTTCTGATAATATTAACAATCTTCTGCTGTGCTTCCTCAACATCCTTCATACGAACAGGTCCCATAAAGTCCATATCTTCTCTTATCATTGTAGCAAGACGTTTTGAAAGATTGCTGAAG
>ERZ826613.2931-NODE-2931-length-15337-cov-12.025455_pt1 | contig 15337 bp, 10 predicted proteins | sample MGYA00519925_ERZ826613 | MGnify/ENA primary metagenome ERZ826613 (study PRJEB31778, sample SAMEA3449236) | human gut metagenome | biome: human gut; feature: human-associated habitat; material: faeces | place: United Kingdom | collected 2010/2012 ... | reverse complement strand
TGGAGTGTGCCAGAGCGACCAGCTCCTTGGTCTTTTCCACGTTCTCCTCGATGGAATAGTGGCTGCCGTCGAACATGATGGAGGAGAAGCCGGCCTCAACGCAGGCCTTGCAGCCCTCGTAGGTGCCGTGGTCCAGGTGCAGGGCAACGGGAACGGTGATGCCCATGGTCTCCACCATGGAGCTGACCATGGCGGCAACGGTCTTGAAGCCGGTCATGTATTTGCCTGCGCCCTCAGAGACACCCAGGATAACGGGGCTCTTCATTTCCTCGCAGGCGGTCAGGACTGCCTTGGTCCACTCCAGATTGTTGATGTTGAACTGGGGCACACCGTAGTGGCCATCGCGTGCCTTGATCAGCATTTCGGTTGCATTTACCAACATTATTCATTACCTCCGCAAAATCATTTTGGGGTGAAAAAGCCGTTTTGGATACAAGATTGCGCATCCTTTAACGAACCTAAGGGTAGTATACCCCAATTACAGGATAAAATCAAGGCGGTTCCCGCGGCGTTTTCAACACAAATTCACATTGGGCATTTTGATGTTGGAGATTCTGGCAAAAACCACTGGATCTCCCTTCAAAAAATTGTCATAATTCCGACTTGAATTTTACAAAAAGTACGGCGGGAAGTTTGCGTGTCGAACCTGGGAGGTTGAAAACTCGGTGGAAACTGTGGAATTCCACCCGGAAAGTGGGCGTACAAACTTGATTTTTGAACATTTTCCACCGGGTTTTCAACATGTGGAAAAATTTGAGCCGAATTACCGATTGTATAGCCTGCTGAATGTGGAAAACTTTTGCCTTCGGCAAACATTGCGAAGAATGCCGGGGTATGCTATACTTTAGAATGTATCGGTGTCAAAATATAGTAAAACTGAAACAGAACGAAACCATGGCGCGGCTCAAACGGCCCGCCTTGCCATAGAATGGAAGGAGAACACATCAATGGACGAACAGAAAATGCCGCGCCGCCCCCGCCGCAGCAGCACGGAGGAGCAGCCCAAGAATGAGAGCCTGGTCTACGGCAAAAACCCCGTGACAGAGCTGCTCAAGAGCGGTTCCGGCGTGGATACCGTGCTGATCGCGGAGGGCATGGCCCCCGCCGTGGCAGCTTACTATACCGCTATGGCCAAGGAGGCCGGGGCCACGGTCAAGCGGGTGCACCCCAACAAGCTGCGCCTGATGACCGGCACCGAGAGCCACCAGGGCGTGGCCGCCTTTGCCAGCGAGATCGAATATGTGACCGTGGAGGACCTGCTGAACGTTGCCAGAGAGAAGGGGGAGCCCCCTTTCCTGGTGCTGAGTGACGGCATCGAGGACCCCCATAATCTGGGCGCGGTGATGCGCTCTGCTCTGCTGTGCGGAGCCCACGGTATCGTCATCCCCAAGCGGGGCGGCGCGTCCGTGACCCCCACCGTTATCAAGTCCAGCGCCGGTGCGGCCGAGCGCCTGCCTGTGGCCCGCGTGGCCAACATCGGCGAGACCATCCGCCGCCTGAAGGATCAGGGGGTGTTCGTGTACTGTGCCGATATGGACGGCGTGCCCCTGCGCAAGAACAACCTGACCGGCCCCATCGCACTGGTGCTGGGCAGCGAGGGCAGCGGTGTATCCCAGCTGGTGAAAAAGCTCTGTGACGGTGTGGTGCGGCTGGATATGGCCGCTCAGGGCACCGGTGTGGACAGCTTCAATGTCTCGGTGGCGGCTGGCATCATCCTGTACGAGATCCAGAGCCAGCGCGCCGCAGAGTAAGAAACAGCGGCCAGACCGCCGTGACCAGAACAGGGAGGGACTAGGATGCCAAAGGATGATAAGCGCAAAGAGCTGACACAGGAAGAAATCGATGCGCAGAACGAGAAGTTCCGCACGTTTTTCAGCACCAGCGTGGCACAGGTGCCCGAAGAGATGAAGCGCCGCGATGAGGAAAAGGAGAATACCGGCAGCCTGCTGGGCAAGCTCTTTCACCGCGAAAAGGACAAAGAGGAGCCTGCCGCCGCCCCGGCCGTGCAGAATGAGCTGCCGCCCACGGGAGAGATCGTGCTGGGCCATGAGGAAGAAGCCGAGGCCGGCCTGGAGCTGGCATTGGAGCCCGGAGAGCTGGAGGAAGCAGAGCCTGTGGCTCTGCCCACCGCGCCGGAAGCCCCCGCAGCGCCGAAGCCGGAACCCCGGCCCGCACCCCAGCCCGAGAAAAAGCCGGAGCAGCCCCACCGCCGGGAACCCCTGACCCCGCAGGAGCAGCAGGAGGATGCAGAGATGGCCGAACTCAAGGCCATGCTCTATGGCACCCCCAAGCCCGCCCCGGTGGAGGAAGTGCAGGATGCCCCCGAAGAGGTGCTGGCCGTGGAGCCGGAAGCTCCCGCAGCGCCTGAGGGCCCGGCCATCCCCATGGTGTTTGCCGAGGATCAGTCGGTAAAGCAGGCGAAGTCTGCCCCGGAAGCCGCGCCAGAGGTTGAGCCGGAACCGGAAACGGCTTTCCAGTTCTTTGGCAAGGGCGCGGACGAGAACGAGCCGCAGGCCCCTACCCGCACCGAGGCCCCCAGCAAGGACGACAGCATGAGCCTGCCGCTGATGGGGCTGGAAGAGGACGAAGCACCCGCCCGGCCTGCCGCCCCGGCAGAGGAGGCCCCGGCCCAGCCTGCTGGGGAAGCGGCCCCTGCCGCGCCGGAGGCTGAGGAGAAGCCTGAAGAGGAAGCCGAGCCGGAAACGCCCGAGCAGGTTGGGGAGAAGCTCCGCCGGATGGGCGCGGAGCTGACGCTGCGGTGTGTGCTGGAGGGCATCCTTGCCGTGGTGCTGCTCCACTTTGGCCTTGTTGCCGAGGGGCTGCTGGCCCCTGTGGCCTCCCTTGACCCCGTGATCGCCCCGGCGGCGTTCTATGCCGCCAACCTGCTCTTTCTGGCCGGTGCGCTGGCTGTGGGCTGGCCTGTCCTGCGGGATGGCCTGCAGGGCCTCAAGGGCCGCCCCAGTGCAGACACCATGCCGGCGCTGGCCGCCTGCGGTGCGCTGGTGCAGGCTGCGGTCGCCCTGCTCAACGCCCAGAGCTATCAGAATTCCAGCTGGACGCTGCTTTCCGGCGTGGCCGCACTGGGCCTGTTCCTGGCCCTGCTGGGCAGCCGTGTCCTGCTGACTGCCGTCAGAAACGGCTATGACCTTGCCGCCCGATCCCCCGAGGGGCTGCAGGGCGCATTCCGCGTCCGGGATAAGGACCTGATCCGGGTGCTGGCCCGGAGCCTGGATCAGAAAGACCCCTGGGTGCTGCTCAGCCGCCCTGTCCAGTGGGATGAGGCGCTGGTGGAGCAGAGCTTCGGGGAGCGCGCCAGTGAGCGCCGCGCCCGCAAGACAGCCCTGATCCTGCTGGGTGCTGCCGTGCTCAGCGGGCTGGTGTTCCTGCTGTTTGGCGGCGGGCCCAACGGCATGGCTGCAGCCCTGACCTCCATGCTCTGCATGGGTGCACCGCTGTCCTCCACCCTGGTTGCGGGCATCGCTTCTCTGCGCCTGCAAAAGACCGCAGCCGCCGCCGGTGCCGTGGTGCCCGGCTGGGCTGCCATTGAGGAGCTGGGCGGTGTGGACACCGTGCAGGTGGATGCCGACGAGCTCTTTACCGCCGACAGCGTGAATCTGGAGGATATCCGCATCTTCAAGGGCGGCCGCATCGACCGTGCCATCCTCTATGCGGCCAGCATCCTCAACCACAGCTGTGAGACCCTGCGGGGCCTGTTCTGCCAGATCATCGAGGACCGCACCGAGATCCTGTACCCTGTGAAGGACTTGGAGGTCCACCACGGCCTTGGCTTTGCCGCCTGGTGCGATAACAACCGGGTGCTCATCGGCAACCGGCTGTACATGGAGCGGGAGGGCGTGCCCCTGCCCGAGCAGGAGTATGAGGATGAGCACTCCCAAAACGGCGCGCTGCAGATCCTGTATCTGGCTGTTTCTGGCAGCCTGCACGCCATGTTCGTGCTCCACTATGTGGGCGGCCGCAACGCCGCCCGCGGGCTGGAGGTGCTGCAGCGGGAGAACATCCGCCTGCTGGTCACCTGTGAGGACCCCAGCCTGACGGCCCGCCACATCACTGAGGCTTACCATCTGCCCGAGGGGATGATCACTCTGCTGGATCAGGAGCAGTGCAGCGCGCTGACCCCTGCCCAGCCGGACGAGACGGCCCGCTGCTGTATGCTGCATGATAAGGGCTTTGCCAGCCTGATCGGCGGCCTGCGCGCGGCGGAAAAGGCCCAGAACGCCGAGACGAGCGCCACCACGGTGCAGATGGTCTCGGTCTGGTTCTCGGTGGTCATCGGTGCTCTGCTGACCTACGCGGGCAGCATCGGCACCCTGTCGGTGGCCGCTGTCCTGATGTATCAGGCAGCTTGGAGTGCTTTGAGCATTGCGGTCTGCGCCCTGAAACAGCACAACTGAAAATAATTCATAAAATGAAATCGTACAAAAAGAAGCGGCTGTCGTGTCAGCCGCTTCTTTTTGTTGCAATTGCGGACAAAGTGTGTCATACTTCTACCCAGAGTTTACGGAAAGAGAGGGGAGCCCGCTATGTCATACCGTGCCGCGATCTGTGATGACAGCACGACCGATGCTGAATTTGTGGGGAGCATTCTGCACCAGTGGGCCGCAGAGCGTGGCATTGAGGTGGAGAGTGAGCGCTTTGCCTCGGCGGATGCCTTTCTTTTTCGCTACGCAGAGGACAAAAGCTTTGACCTATTACTTCTGGACGTGGAAATGCCGGGCACGGACGGTGTGACGCTGGCCAAAACGGTGCGGCAGGAGAATGAAGCCGTGCAGATCGTGTTCATCACCGGCTACTCCGATTACATTGCCGAGGGCTATGACGTGGCCGCCCTCCATTACCTGGTGAAGCCGGTCAGCCGCGAAAAGCTCTTTGCTGTTCTCGACCGTGCCTGGGAAAAGCACCGCCGCAACGCCCGGTGCCTGAACCTGGAGCTTTCCGGCGAGCTGGTGCGCCTGCCGCTGTATGAGGTGCGGTATCTGGACGTGCACCAGAATTACGTCACGGTTCATGCCAGGCAGGATTACACCGTCAAGCGGACGCTTGGTGAGTTCGAGGCCCAGCTGGACGAAGGCTTCCTCCGGGTGGGACGGGGGATGATCCTGAACCTGAAACAGATCCGCCGTGTGACCAAAAAGGAAGTCGTGCTGGCCGATGGTACCGCCCTCCCATTGCCCCGGGGTGCCTATGAGCCCCTGAACCGGGCAATCATTGAGAGGACTTAATGATGAAACTTAAATTCTTTTCAAAGCTCCTCGATAAACGCATCGCCGCTTACCAGCGGGAGCTCATCGAGACCCACTACAAAGAGGTGGACAACATGTACCGCCAGATGCGGGGATGGCGGCACGATTACCGGGGACACATCCAGACCATGAAGGTGCTGGCGGCACAGGGGAATCTGGACGGCATCAAAGCCTACCTGGATGCATTGGATACCGACCTGAACACTGTTGATCTGGCTGTAAAAACCGGCAACGCCATGGCGGATGCCATCATCAACAGCAAAATCTCCCTTGCCAAGAGCCGAAATATCCCGGTGCAGATCGATGCCCATATCCCGGTCAAACTGAAAATGAGTGAGCTTGACCTCTGCTGCATCCTGGGCAACCTTTTTGATAACGCCATGGATGCCAGTGCGGAGCTGCCCGAGGAGGAGCGGCTCATCCGGGTATATATGGATATGAAGGGCACACAGCTCTATATCTCCTTCACCAATTTCACAGCAACTAAAAAGCAGAAAAAGCTTGCGGGCCGTTTTGTCACCACCAAGGGCGAGGGCCACGGCTTCGGGCTGGTGCGCATTGATGCCATCGTGGAAAAGCTGGATGGCTACCTCAGCCGCAACAGCGAGGATGGGGCATTCACGACGGAGATATTGATTCCACAGGTGTAAACCTCTCAGGCGCTCCGCGCCAGCTCCCCTGATTGGGGAGCCAAGTTCACGCTGCTACTGGCTTGCCTCTCCTACTAGGAGAGGTGGCAATGCGAAGCATTGACGGAGAGGTTCCTGCAATTCATCCCCCAAATCAGGCGTTTCGTCCCCGGAATGTGTCGGGGGCGATTTTTTGTGTTAGGATCATTGCCAGACAAGTGAAAGGGGATTCCAAAATGGGAAAGAACGAGAAAACCAAAAAGCCAAAGCCCAAATACAATGTCTGGCAGAACACTGTCTACATGCTCTCGGTGGCCTGGGACACCCGACGGAGCGTGCCGCTGCTGGTGGTGCTGCTGGCCGTCTGCACGGCAGGCAAGACCACTGCCGAAATGCTCATCAGCCCGGCGGTGCTGGGCAAACTGGAAAGCGGCGCGCCGCTGGGCCAGCTGCTGGGTGCCATCGGCGGGTTCACCATCCTGCTGTTTGCCCTGACCGCGCTGTGCTACTACATCGACCACCTCACCATGTTTGGCCGGTGCGGCGTGCGGCTGGAGCTGCTGAAGCGCATCAACACCAAGCGCACCCGCACGGCCTATGCCAACCTGCTGGATGAAGCCTTCCGTCTGATGTATCAGAAGGGCCACGATGCCTGTATGAACAACCGTGCTTCCGGCGAGGCTTTTTGGAAAAGTTGGACGGATATCATGACAAATCTCATCGGCTTCGGGGTGTATCTGGCTCTGCTGTCCGGGCTGAACCCCTGGCTCTGTGTCCTGACGGCCCTGACCGCTGTGGTGAGCTATTTTTCCACCAGGAATATCAACGAGTGGGGCTACCGCCACCGGGAGGAGGGGGCAAAGATCACCCGGAGCCTGCATTACCTGCGCAACACCGCCGAGGGACGCGAGTTCGGCAAGGATATCCGCATCTTCGGCCTGCGGCAGTGGCTCACTGACCTGTACGATTCTGCTTTGCGGCTCAACTATGCCTTTCTCGAAAAGCGGGAGCGCGCCTACCTGACCGCCAACCTCATCGACCTGGCCCTGCTGCTGGTGCGCAACGGTGCGGCCTATGCTTATCTGCTCTGGCTCACCGTGACCAAGGGCCTGCCGGTGTCGGAATTCCTGCTCTACTTCGGTGCGGCCTCCGGCTTTGCCCAGTGGGTCACAGGCCTGATGGAGCAGTTTGCCCTCCTGCGCAAGCAGAGCCTGGACATCTCCACCATCCGGGAGTTCCTCGAGCTGCCGGAACCCTTCCGGTTTGAGGAGGGCATCCCGCTGGAAAAGCGGCTGGATATGCCCTATGAGCTGCAGCTGGAGGATGTGAGCTACCGCTACCCCGGTGCGGAGAAAAACACCATCGCCCACATGAGCCTGACACTGCACCCCGGCGAGAACCTGGCCATCGTGGGCTTGAATGGCGCTGGCAAGACGACACTGGTCAAGCTGATCTGCGGCTTCCTTGACCCCACCGGGGGGCGTGTTCTGCTGAACGGGCAGGATATCCGGCAGTATAACCGCCGGGATTACTACAAGCTGTTTGAAGCGGTCTTTCAGGATTTCAGCGTGCTCTCCTGCACGGTGGCCGAGAATGTGGCCCAGGCCATGGACGGCATCGACGAGGAAAAGGTGCGGTACTGTCTTGACCAGGCAGGGCTGACGGAAAAAATCACATCCCTCCCGGCGGGTATCAAGACCCATGTGGGCCGGGATGTCTATCTGGACGGCGTGGAGTTCTCCGGCGGCCAGACTCAGCGCCTGATGCTGGCCCGTGCCCTGTATAAAGACGCGCCTATTCTTGTGCTGGATGAGCCCACTGCCGCCCTTGACCCCATCGCCGAGGATGATATCTACCAGAAGTACAACGAGATGACCCGGGGCCGCACCAGCCTGTTCATCAGCCACCGGCTGGCCTCCACCCGTTTCTGTGACCGCATTCTCTTCCTTGAAAACGGCCGTGTGGCCGAGGAGGGGACCCACGACCAGCTGATGGCCCAAAACGGCGGCTATGCCAAGCTGTTTGCGGTGCAGAGCAAATATTACAAGGAGGGCAAGGCCGTATGAACGAAGAAAAAATGACCCTGAAGGAAAGCGTCCGGCTGACCCTGCGGGCCTGGTGCTTTTACTGGAAAAATACGCCCCGCTTTGTGCTGTCCACCGTGCTGTGGGCACTGGCGGATGCCGTCAGCCCCTATGCCGTGGTCTGGTTCTCGGCCCGGCTGGTGGCTGAGCTGTCGGACGCGCGGGACCCGCAGGCCCTTGCCGTGGATGTGGCGTGGGTGCTGGGCGTGACCGCTCTGCTCACGCTGGTGCGGTCGGTCCTGCTCCACTGGAAGAGCGTGGAGCGGGAACAGCTGAACTGGCAGCTGGGCCATGACTGCTTTATGGAAAAGCAGATGTCCATGGATTATGCCGACGAGGACAGCCAGCAGGTCTACGACCTCTACAATTTCATCCAGCAGAGCGAAAGCTTCTGCAGCGGCGGCAATCCTAACGCTGTGGCGCTGCTGGACAGTGTATCCGCGGCGGTATTCCGTATTCTGGGCGGCGCGGTGCTGTCGGTGGGGCTGTTCACGGCCAGGGTGCCCGCCGGCCCGCTGACAGTCTTCAACAGCCCGCTCTGTGTTCCGGCAGTGCTGGTGCTGATCCTAGCCGTGGCGTGGCTCTCGCCGGTGTGCGCTTCCAGCGCGGGCATCAGCAGCCCGGATATCGAGGAGGAGGGCCGCTGGGGCAACCGGCTCTGGGCCTTCCTCATGGGGGTATGTCGGGACGACAAAAAGGCGCTGGATGTGCGGATGTACGACCAGTTCGAGTTTTTGAAAGATCACGCCGCCGTCTCCATGCCTGCCTTTGAGCGGGCCCGCAAGGGGAAATTCGGCATCCTGAATGCCACGGGCAACGCCGTTTCGGCTCTGCTCATGGGTCTTGCCTACCTCTTTGTATGCCTGAAGGCCTACGGCGGGGCCTTTGGTCTGGGCGCTGTGACCCAGTATGTGGGCGCAGCCACCAACTTTTTTGTGGGCATCGGCGGGCTGTTCACCGCCGTGGGCGACTGCAGATTCAACGCCCCCTACCTGAAAACGCTCTATGACTATCTTGACCTGCCCAACAAGATGTACAAGGGCAGCCTGACCACCGAAAAGCGGAGCGACCGCCAGTATACCGTGGAGTTCCGGGATGTCTCGTTCCGGTACCCCGGCAGCGAGCAATATGCCCTGCGCCACCTGAGCATGACCTTCAAGGTGGGGGAGCGGCTGGCCGTGGTGGGCATGAACGGCAGCGGCAAGACCACCTTCATCAAGCTGCTCTGCCGCCTATACGACCCCACCGAGGGTGTCATCCTGCTCAACGGCATCGACATCCGTAAGTACCGCTACGATGAGTACATGGATATCTTCTCGGTGGTGTTCCAGGATTTCAAGCTGTTCGCCCTGCCGCTGGGCCAGAATGTTGCCACGGCCCAGCATTATGATGTCGCCCGTGCCGCCGACTGCCTGCAAAAAGCGGGCTTTTCCGACCGGTTGGCCCGGATGCCCAAGGGGCTGGACACCTGCCTTTATAAAGATTTGGACGAGGATGGCGTGACCATCTCGGGCGGCGAGGCCCAGAAGATCGCCATTGCCCGGGCCCTGTACAAGGATGCACCTTTCATCGTGCTGGATGAGCCTACCGCCGCCCTGGACCCGGTGGCTGAAGCGGAGATCTACGCAAAGTTCAACGAGATCGCGGGCGATAAGACTGCAATTTATATCAGCCACCGGCTGTCCTCCTGCAAGTTCTGTGATGAGATCGCCGTGTTCGACCACGGCGAGGTCGTCCAGCAGGGCACCCATGAGGAACTGCTGGGGGAGCCGGATGGAAAGTATTACGAACTGTGGAACGCCCAGGCACAGTATTACACCGAAGAAAGCGCGTGAACCTGGCCTCCCTATCAGGGGAGCTGTCACCGGAGGTGACTGAGCGCTTTTTGGCCCTGATGTTCTGCACAAAAAAATCGGAAAAAACTGGAATTCCCGACGAAATCGGGTGCGAAAGCACAGCACTTTGGGCGAAAAACTTGACCCACAATGGCCGGACGTGTAAAATAAATCAATAGTGAGAAAAATCATGGACGCGAAATTTTTCCATGTGTGCGGCATTCCTTTGATCCCATGGGATGAAACAAGGAGGGAAGTTCGACCCAATGAAATGGAAATTCCAAACCGCGGGGCGGCTTCTGGCCCTGCTGGCTCTGAGCGGGGCCCTGCTGGCTGCCCCTTTGCCCGCGCAGGCCGCGCCCGGTGTGCTGACAGGCCTGACCGGAACCGGCTCCAAGCTGGAACTGGAGCTGACCGAGATGGAGCTGGAGATCACCGATGATGACCCCCGCCCCAAGGGCTACCTGTACACCAGCGGCCAGAGCGATTATTACTTCATCGTCTGGATGAGCAGCAACTCCAATGTTGCCACGGTGGATGGCGACGGCAAGGTGACGGGCCGCAATGCGGGCACTGCCATCATCACCGCCATCTCCGACCACGGCGAACGTGCCGCCTGCAAGGTGACCGTGACCCGCAAAAATGAAGAAGCAGCCAGAAAAAAGCCCACGCTGGATACCACCAGCCTGAGCCTTGTGCTGCAGTACAATGACCTGCACCCCACCCATCAGCTCCGGTTGACCAACAGCGACCACTCCTTCCTCTATGTCTACCAGTGGATGAGCAGCAACCCTGAGGTTGCCACAGTCAGCGACAAGGGGCTTGTCACGGCTCAGGCGGCGGGCACCACCACCATCACGGCAATGGTCTCCAACGGCCAGGCTCTGCGGTGCAGCGTCACGGTGACTTCGGATATCGGCAAGGTGACCCTGAACAAGAGTGACCTGCTGCTCCGTACCGTGGGCACCCAGGAACGTCTGACGGCCACCGTTGCGGTGGAAGGCGGCGGCAGTGTGCCCATTACATGGGTCAGCAGCAACCCCGGTGTCGTTACCGTGGATGCGGATGGCGTGGTGACCGCCATTGCCGATGGAGAAGCCAAGGTCACGGCCCTTTCGCCTGCCGGACGCTTTGACGTGTGCAGCGTTGTGGTGGGTATGGCGGCGGAGAAGTACGAATCTGAAGCCGACCTTGCCGACGAGCTCAAGCTCCCTGACCCCTACGTTGCCGTAAGGCTGAATAAACTGGCATAAAGAAAAAGTACCCGCCCATGGCTGTTTTAGACGGCTATGGGCGGTTTTTGCGTGTATGGAAACGGATGCGCTGGGAAAAACTTGCCGAAGAGGAATTTTTTGCAAAAAATATTTTGCGTTGCGTGTTGCGGTGTACCTGACACATCCGGCTGCCTCCGGCAGGTGAAAAAGGACAAAATGGCCCGAACGTTGTTTAAGACAGGGGGCGGATGCCCCACGGAGTGGCAAAATCTCTGCAAAAAAGGCGGCTGTCCGGCTTGAATGACACATTTAACAAAAATTTTACGTGAAGTGATTGAATTTGCAACTCTTGACAGAAGGCGGGACAAACCATTATCCTTTTATCAGAGGAAAGTATTTTATGTCGCCAGACGTTGGAATGCCTGGTGTACAAGTGTGTGTCAGGAGGGAAAGAATATGTCCAACTACCGGAACCGAATCGGGGAAGCCATTGCCTTTGCCCGGAACGTGGCGGGCAGATCCCAGCAGGAGCTTGCGGATATGCTGGGGCGGGACAAGCGCACCATTCAGAAATGGGAGCGGGGCGAGATCCGCATTGCGCTGGAGGATTTTCTGGATGTATTCGATACTCTGCACCTGCCGGTGGGGCCCTATGAAATGTGGATCCTGCATCCGGAACTCTTTCCGCGCGGCATGGAGGAGATCAAGGGCTTCAGCACCGAAAAGAAGCGGAGGACACTGGCGGATTATTATCTGCATCAGGCTGCACCGCTGGAGATCGAGCAGGAGTATTACATCCTGTTCGGCGACCACGGCAGCAACAGCTGCGGCATCCGGCAGGAGCTGCTGGCCAACCTGCAGACTCCGCTCCGTGACCGCAAACGGATCGTGAACCAGATCATCGACAACTACTATGAGGCCCGGGCCATCGGACATCTGACCGACCCGGAGGGCCAGCAGCCAGTGATGCCCATTCTGGAAGCCTGCTACGATGCCAGTGCACGGAGCGTGAAAGCCAACGAGAACCGATACAGCATCGGCAGCATCGAGGACTATCTGGACGATGCGGAGAAACCGGCAGAAGAGTGAACCGAACAGCAGACGGCCATGTGCAGCCGCCTGCTGTTTCTGCGTTCGGCTGCCTGCGGGAAAATATTGTGAAATTTGCGGATTCCTGCTATACTTATCCTATTGATGAAAAAGAAGGGTGAGATAAATGGCATACAACATGGGCGGTCGGCGCTTCCGGCCGGTGGGCAGCGGAAAAAAGCGGACTGCGCCGCAGTACGGGCCGGTGGGCACAGGCTGCCCGTTTGTGGAGGAGGCCGTGGCGCGGCTGTACCGGGAGCAGAACGAGGAACATTTCTGGAGCCTGATGAACGCCCTGAACTATGCGCTGGAATTGCAGACCAAGGTGCTGGTGCCGCTGGATGCGGCGGTGGACCCCCAGAGCGGGGCCGCCCCCTGGGCACACCTGCCCATCCCGGAGGAGCGGGCCGAGGGCCTGCAGCCCTGGCTGCTCCACACCCGGAAAGAGCGGAACTATCTGCCGCTGTTCACCTCGGTAAAGAACGCCGAGGCGGAAAAGGCCAGCGCCACCCGCCCCATGGTGGAGCGCAGCCTGCGCAGCGCCATGGAGTATGCGCTGGAAACGGACGGCATCGATGGTGTGGTGCTGGACCCGTGGACAAGCTCTGCCACGCTGGATGTCTCCCTGCTCAGCGGGCTGCTGAGATCGGAGCGGGGAAGCGACAACCCCGGCGCTCAGGAGCTGGAAGCCGGGCACGCCGCCGCCCGGGCCGGGGATTGGCAGGAAGCGGCGGCCCGATACACTGCCGCTGCCGAGGCTGGCAGCGCCGAGGCGCTTTCTGCTCTGGGGGACTGCCTGTATTATGGCCGGGGTACCCGGAAGAATAAGACCCAGGCCCGGCGGATGTGGAAAAAGGCCGCGCAGGCCGGGGAGGTGCAGGCCATGATCGCCCTGGGGGATGACTGTGCCGCATCGGGCGGGGAGATGGCGGAGACCCTGCAATACTACCGCCGCGCCCAGAGCGCTGCCCGGGAGGTGCCGGACATCGCCTACACCCCGCAGGTCTGCCTGCGTCTTGCCCAGTACGAGACCCAGTACCTCTCCCGCAAAAAGGCGCTGCTGCAGGTGGCCGAAGCTGTGCAGGGCTTTCGGATCCTGCAGGCCGAGGGCGAAACGGATGCTGCCGACTGGCTGCGGGAGGCTGAACTGCTGACCGATCAGCTGCTGGCCGACGATAAAAACGCCTGAAACACAGTTTCTTTACATTTGTTCTAAGAAATCGTCATAGGAAACCGGTAAGATATTCAAGGAAATATTCTGCGCCGAAGAAAAGAGGACAAGCACTATGAGCAAAGTGATCGGAATTGACCTTGGCACCACCAACTCCTGCGTGGCGGTGGTGGAGGGCGGCAAGCCGGTGGTCATCACCAACGCCGAAGGCGAGCGCACCACCCCCAGCGTGGTGGCCTTTACCAAGGATGGCGAGCGTCTGGTGGGCGGCGCGGCAAAGCGCCAGATCGCCACAAACTCAGGCCGCACGGTGTCCAGCATCAAGCGGTACATGGGTTCTGATCACCGGGTGCATATCGATGGCAGAGACCTGACCCCGCAGGAGATCAGCGCCATGATCCTGACCAAGATCCGCCGCGATGCCGAGAGCTACCTGGGCGAGCCAGTGACCGAGGCCGTCATCACGGTGCCTGCCTATTTTGACGACAGCCAGCGCAAGGCCACTCAGGACGCGGGCCGCATTGCGGGCCTGAATGTTCTGCGCATCATCAACGAGCCCACCGCCGCCGCGGTGGCCTACGGCCTGGACAACGAAGCCCCCCAGAAGATCCTGGTCTACGATCTGGGCGGCGGCACCTTTGATGTTTCGATCATTGAGATCGAGGACGGCACCTTTACGGTGCTGGCCACCGGCGGCGATACCCATCTGGGCGGCGATGACTTTGACGAGCGCATCGTTGAGTGGGCTGTGGCGGAGTTCCGCAGATCTGACCGCATCGATCTGACCAAGGACCCCGCCGCCATGGGCCGCCTGAAGGAGGAAGCGGAAAAGGCCAAGAAGGAGCTTTCCAGTGCGCTTTCCGCCCAGCTGAACCTGCCGTTTATCGCGGTGGGCAAGGATGGCCCCCACCATCTGGATCTGAGCTTGGGCCGCCCCCAGTTTGAGATGATGACCGGTGACCTGCTGGCCCGCACCGTTCAGCCGGTGCAGAACGCCCTGCGGGATGCCGGGATTTCCGCCAGCCAGCTGGGCAAAGTCCTGCTGGTGGGCGGCAGCACCCGGATGCCTGCTGTGGAGCGGCAGGTCCGGGAGCTGCTGGGCTGTGAGCCCAGCCACACCCTGAACCCCGATGAATGCGTGGCCATGGGTGCCGCCGTGCAGGGCGGCCTGCTGCAGGGCGGCGGAAAGCTGGCCGGTGCCACCGGCGCAGCCGCGCAGGGCCTTGTGCTGATGGATGTCACCCCACTGACGCTGTCCATTGAGACGCTGGGCGGCGTGGCTACCCCCCTCATCACCCGCAACAGTATGATTCCCACCCGCAAGAGCCAGATCTTTACCACGGCCCGCCCCATGCAGACCAGCGTGGAGATCAACGTGCTGCAGGGCGAGCGCCACTTTGCCCGCGACAACAAGAGTCTGGGCAAATTCAAGCTCACCGGCATCCGCTCCGGCTTCTCCTCCAAGCCCCAGATCGAGGTCACCTTTGACATCGATGTGAATGGCGTGGTCAAGGTGTCCGCAAAGGATCTGGGCACCGGCCGGGAGCAGAACATCACCATCACCGGCAGCACCAATCTTTCTGAGAACGAGATCCAGCGCGCCATGGCCGATGCCGCCGCCTACGAGGAGGAGGATACCCGCCGCAGGGAGCGGCTGGAGCTCCACAACCAGGCCGAGATGCTGGCTTACAAGGTGGATGAAGCCCTCTCCAAGTGCAAAAAGGAACTGGACAAGGACGAGAAGAACCGAGTCAAGAACGACCTTGCCAGCCTGCGCCGCTGCCTGCGCAAGGATAAGCCCGAAAAGATGAACGAGACCGAAGAAGCGAACCTCCGTCAGGCAAAATCCCAGCTGGAGGCCAGCGCCAACCACCTGATGGTGCTGTACAGCACGGAGCAGGATGCCGGCCGGCAGTAAGCGGGCAATTCCCTACTGAAAAACTTCGTTGAAAGGGTTGACAAACCCGGAAGAGTGGGGTATTATGTATGCAATATCACAAAAATGGCTGTGAAGAGAAGAGTAGGTTTTCGCATTGATCCTTCCAGAGAGCCCG
>ERZ826613.2927-NODE-2927-length-15352-cov-3.642544_pt1 | contig 15352 bp, 8 predicted proteins | sample MGYA00519925_ERZ826613 | MGnify/ENA primary metagenome ERZ826613 (study PRJEB31778, sample SAMEA3449236) | human gut metagenome | biome: human gut; feature: human-associated habitat; material: faeces | place: United Kingdom | collected 2010/2012 ... | reverse complement strand
AGCGTCTGCCTTACAAGCAGAGGGTCGGGGGTTCGAATCCCTCAGCTCCCACGACAGAGACCATCCAAAACAGGATGGTTTTTTATGCCGGGAGCATAGCTCAGTTGGTTTAGAGCGCCTGCTCGACAAGCAGGAGGTCAGCGGTTCAAATCCGCTTGTTCCCACAAGCAGAAAAGCCTTTCGGATTCGTTTCGGAAGGCTTTTCTGTCGACATTGCGGCAATGCCACTCAAGAAAAAGACGGATACCTGCGTATCCGTCTTTTATTATGAAACAGGCTGTGCTATTTGCCGGTCGCCTGTTCGCGGCTGTTGCCGGGGTAGACTCTCACCAGAACGACGCCGTGAGGCGCAACGGCCGTTTCGAACTTGTCGGTGCACTCCGTGAGGTCCTTCTGCCGCCACAGGTCGCGCACGGTCTGCCTGCCGCGCAGACCCAGCATGCGGAGCGTGAAGTTCATCTTCACGGTCTGCCAGCCCCGGTTGAAAAGCCCGACGGCCATCGAGCCGTCTTCGAGGTGCTTGGCGTAGATCACCTGGTCGCCCTGCTGCCAGACGGGGACGGCCTGCAGGCCCAGCGGGTCCTGGTTGACGTCGATCACTTCGTCGTTGGTCAGCAGGCTCCGTGTGAAGTCGTCCATCTGCGCCATGTCGCAGCCGATCAGCAGCGGCGCGGCCAGCAGCGACCAGAGGCTGATGTGCGTATACTGCTCGTCGGCCGTGAGCTGCGTGTAGTGGAGTTTCGGGCCCCAGCCCACCATGCCTATGACCAGCATGTCGGGGTCGGCCCAGTGACCCGGGCGGTTGAAGGGCAGCCAGCTGTCCTGGCTGAACCCGATGCTGCTGATGCTCTCCCACGTGTCGCGGATGTCGCCCGTCGTGCGCCAGCAGTTGGAGTACCGCATCCACTGCGGGGCGTCGCCGTAGGGTGCGCTGTTCGAGAGGCTGTAAACGACGTCGCGGTCGAGCGTCCGAAGGGCGTCGTGCATCTCCTTGACGTGGTAATAGTCGAGCGGATTCCAGTCGTACTTGAGGTAGTCGATACCCCATTCGCCCCATTGCTTCACGTCGGCCTCCACGAAGGAGTAAGGGCCGAGGTGCCAGACTTCGGTCCGGTCCTTCCAGTAGTTGCCGCCCTCTTTCTGATAACGGTAATGCTCGTTGTGCCGGCCTTTTTTGATCCACTCGTTGACGCCGTCGGGGTTGTCCGAGTAGCTGCCGATATGCGCGGCATAGGTCCCGATCCACGGCGTGGAGTAGATGCCCACCCGCAGGCCCATGTCGTGAATCTCGCGTACAAGGCCCTTCATGTCGGGGAATTTCGTGTTCGGCTGGATCGCGTTGTGTTTGCCGCCGCGTTTGCCCTGCCATCCGTCGTCGATGTTGATGTAGGACCAGCCGTGGTCGGCGAGTCCGCTTTCGACCATCGCGCGCGCCGACGAGAGCACCTGCTCCTGCGTGACGTCGCGCGCCCAGCAGTTCCAGCTGTTCCAGCCCATCGGCGGAGTGAGCGCGATTTCGTCGCCCACGACGATCTTCAGGTTGCGCTCGCAGCTGCCCGGCGCATTTGCGGCTTTCAGGTGCACGGTATATTCGCCCGGAGCGGTTACGCGTCCCGTGATCCGTCCGGTTTCGGGGTCGAGTTTCAGCCCTTTGGGAAGCCCCTCGGCCGAGAAAGTCATCGGACGGACGCCCGTCGCGGCGATCGTGTAGAGGAATTCCGAACCCGGGCGGACGCCGAAGACGCGGGCGCCGTTGATGCGCGGGGTGTCGGCGGGTTTCGGGGTCAGGATGTATTTCGACATGTCGGGCGCGCTTTGCGCCGCAGCCTGCCCGGCCGCCGCCCCGCCGCAGAGTGCGGTCAGGACGAGGGTCGTCAGGTAAAGCAGAATCGGTTGTTTCATCGGGTTGGAAAAATTGGAATTTATGCTTATTCGGGCATTTTTGCCAGAATAGGTTTGAATTCGGTAATCGAAACATTCGTGCCGCGGTTACTTTCGGTAACGTTCAGGCGGATGTAGCGGCCCTTATACGTCCATTGCTCCTGTGCGATGGTAAGGCTGGTCGATGTGTTGGTCTTGTCGCCGAAGTCGAAGTCCTGGGCTTTCGTCCAGTTCTTGCCGTCGTCCGAAAGCTCGATGTAACCGGCCTTGAGGTCCGTAACATATTTGTCCGAACGGCGGCCGATCGTTGCACCGCACCAGTAGTAGGTGCCGCCCATGTCCCAGGACGTGTTTACCGGGAGCTTACCCTGGTCGCCGACGCCGTTGCTGCTGTAACGGTTCTCCCAGCGGGTCGAGAGGTCGTCGTCGATCATGCGTGCGGGGTCGCCGCCGTTTTGGTAGGAGCTGCACGAAACGAGATCCCACTTGCTGCGGCTGTCGTAGATCGGGAGCAGCGAGATGTGGTAAAGCACCGTGTTCTTCTCGCCGATCTTGAACTTCGAATTGCCCTTGAGCCTTACGGCCAGCGTGTAGTAACGGTCTGCCGTCAGATTCGATTTGTCGATGTCGATGATCGAAACCGCTTTGTTCGAGCCGGCTTTCAGGTCGGCTGCCGTGAAGGTGTAGGCGCTTTCGGGCAGCGGGATGTATTGCGTGCCGTGCTCGGCGTTATAGGCCGCGAGCACTGCATCGCCGTGTTCGTATTCCATCTCGGAATCCCACTTGTTGTTGAACTCGGTGTAGGCTGTGAATTCGAGCGTATTGGCGTCGGTGGCGCTCAAGTCGCTTTCCACGACACCGGCGTTCTCGGCCAGCACCTCGGTCTCCTGCATCCGGGGATTGATCAGGATGGTGTTCAGCTTCTCGTTGATCTCGGTTCCCGTGGCCGTGAGCCGCAGCGGAAGGACGTAGTCGTTCATGTAGGGCAGCGCCATGATCCCCTTGCAGTCGAGGCGGACGGTGAGGGTGGCGCGGCGGCCTTCGGCCGTGATCGAACCGGTGTCCTTGACGATCTGGTAGTACTCCTCGCCGAGCAGCGTGTAGGAGGAGCCGTTCGCGGCGTTGAGAGCCTCGACGGCATCGGGGTCGGGTACGACCTTCACCTCCGACGGCTGTCCGAAGTAGCCGCTGCTGTAAGCGTAAATGTTGTAGTCGATCGTCTCCTCCACGTCGTAATAGATTGCGTTCTGCACGCCGTTGTTGACGATGTAGACGCGCGGGTCGGTCAGGTTGTCGTTGCGGTGGTCTTTTTCGCAGGCGGTCAGCAGCAGCACGCCTGCGAAGGGTATCAATATGTTTTTCAGTTTCATAATTATCCGGATTAGAGGGGTTTACCAGCCGTAGTTCTGCGTGCATTTCACACGGTCGAGTTCTTCCTGGGAAATCGGGAAGAGGTAGCAGCGCTTGGTGAAGACGCGGTTGCCGTCGCGGCCGCCGTCGTATTTGCAGATGACGCGCTGCCAGAATTCGCCGTTCGCCTTGTGGTCTTTGGCCGAGATGTTCATGCCGTAGACCGGCATGTTGTTGTCCGTCTCGGCCGTCATCCAGGTCCGCGTGTCGAAATAGCGCAGGTTTTCGAAGCACAGCTCGACCTGGCGTTCGCGGCGGATCAGTTCGCGCATCCTGGTCTGGTCGCCGACGGCGTCGGGATAGACCTCCTCGATGTCGGGAACGCCGGCGCGTTTGCGGATCATGTTCAGGTAGAGCGTGATGTCCGCGTTCGACGGATCGTACTCGTTGAGCGCCTCGACGTAGTTGAGCAGGATCTCCGCATAGCGGAATACGGGGAAATCCAGGTAGCCATAGTTGCCGGTGGAGGTGTCGATCGACGGGTTGGTGAACTTATGCGCCAGATAACCCGTCGGCGGATAGTTGTGCGATTTGCCCGGACCCGAGTTGCCGTTGAAATAGAACTGGACGTTGGCTGTTTTCTTGTTGGCTCCGTGCCAGGTCATGCCGCTCCAGAACACGTTGACGTAGAAGCGCGGTTCGCGGTTCTGGTACATTTTGAACGTCTCCAGTTCGTCGCCGTAGATCGGGTGCTTGAACTTCGAGAATCCGCTTTCGCTGTAACCTGCGTCGGGGTCGATGATCGGCCGCGCCTGGTCGCCGTCGGTGTAGCCCGTGATGGGGTAGCGGCCGTTGGCCATGGCGAACGCGTCGACCTGTTTCTGGGTTACGCCGTAGCCGCCGTAGGCCGTTCCGCCGACACTCGGGGGCGTGGTGACCACACGCCACTGGTAGCCGCTGGCGATGCGCGTGTAGATTTTCTCCGTAGCGCCGGTCCCGGAACCTACCGACGTGAAGAGCGTGTTGAAGCTGGCGTAGGGGTCCGTGCCGTCGGCGCCGACCAGCGAGTAGAGGTTCAGGTTCATAACGTCTTTGGCGGCCTGGGCTGCCAGCTCCCATTTCTTTTCGTCGTACTGGGTCGGGAACAGGTGGTCGCCGTTTCTGTTGACGATACCCTTGTAGAGGTCGTTGCCGTTGAAGAGCTTGCGGGCCGAGTAGAGCAGCAGACGTGCGCGGGCGGCCAGGGCGGCGCCTTTCGTGGCACGGCCGTAGTAGATGTCGGGCCAGCTGTCGGGCAGCCCTTTCGACGCCTCCCACAGCTCGTTCGCTACGTAATCGACGCACTCGTTCCAGGTGTTGCGTTCGCGCTGGTCGAGTGTGCCCTGCGTGAAATCCACCGGATCGTCGCCGATGAGGAAGACGGGACCGTAGACGGGCAGCATCATGGCGTAGAAATGCGCGCGCAGGAAGCGGGCCTCGTTGTAGTAGTAGCCTTTGTCGACATCGTTCAGTTCCTCCGGAGGACACTTGTGGACGTTCTGCATGAAGTAGTTGGCTTCGCGGATGCCCTTGTAGAGCGTGTTGTACGTGTCGTCGCGGTAGTTGGGGAGCGACGGGTTCCACGAGTTGTAATTGATCTGGGTGTAGGCCCGGTCCAGATAGGAGAACGAGGTCTCGTCCGAGCAGGCCTCCCAGGGGATGTCGTTGTAGCTCGACACGCAGGCGGGAGCTTCGTAATCCGGCTGGTAGGAGTAGATGTTGGTCAGGTATTGGAGCGTGGTCTTCTGTTTTTTGAAGATGTTGTCCGAAGTCAGCGGCTCGTCGGGCTGGCGGTCGAGGTAGGAGTCGCAGGAAGCGAGCATGGCTCCGGCCGTCAGGGACAGGGCGAATATTTTAATAGTGTTTTTCATGGTTGTTGCCGGTTAGGGGTTAGAAACCGATCGTGAGACCGATGTTGATGATCCGGTTGTTCGGGTAGTTGGTGGCTCCGGTTTGCAGGTCGGGGTCCCACAGCTTGAAGGGACTGAAGGTGAATAGGTTCACCCCCGAGAGGTAGACGCGCAGGTTCTGCATGGCGATCTTGTTGGCGATGCGCTTGGGCAGCGTGTAGCCGAGTTCGAGGTTCTTCAGGCGCAGGTAACGTCCGTCGGCCATCCAGAAGGTCGACAACTGGTTGTTGTTGTCGACGGCGCCGGTCGTCATGCGCGGGTATTTGGCGCCGGGGTTCTCCGGTGTCCAGGTGTTGCCGTAGAGGTCGGCGAATACGCTCGACTCCTTGAGGTTGCGGCCGACGAACGCCTGCGTCTGGTCGGTGAGGGTCGAGAAGTTGACATGTGCCACGCCCTGGAAGAATGCCGACAGGTCGAATGCCTTCCATTGCAGCGAGAAGCCGAATCCGTAAACGATCTCGGGAATGTCCGAGTAGCCGATGGGCTTCGTGTCGTAGTTGTCGACGATGCCGTCGCCGTTGAGGTCGAGGTATTTGATGTCGCCCGGTTTCACCTCGCCGAAACTCTGCTTGGTCCACGAGTCGATGTCTTCCTGATCCTGGAAGAGTCCGACGGCCACCAGGCCGAATTTCTGGTACTGCATCTGGCCGCTGCGGTTCATGTAGGTATAGGCGTAATCAGGCTCGTCCTGGTCCATGATCCGGTTGCGTGCGTAGGTGAAATTGCCGCGCACGGTGAGGTGGATGTCCTTGCCGAGCGGTTGGTGGTATTCGAGCGAGGCGTCGATGCCGCTGTTGCGCATCTTGCCGATGTTCACCCAGGGTTTGGTGCTCAGACCCACGTACATGGGGATGGATTTGCGCTGGAGGAAGATGCCCTCGCGGTTTTCCTTGAAATAATCCACCGATATGTTCAACTGGTTGAAGAACGAGAGGTCGGCGCCGAGATTGAACTTCTTGGCCTTTTCCCAGCCTACGTTGGGGTTCGGGAATTCGCCGAGGCGGACCGAGGTGTACTGGCTGGGCGTCGTGCCGAAATAGTATTTGCCGCCGCCGATCACGGTTTCGTTGTAGATGAAACGGCGGTCGCCGCCGATCTGGTCGTTGCCCACCAGACCGTAGGAGGCTTTGAGCTTGACCATGCTGACCACGTCGCGGATCGGTGCGAAGAATTTTTCGTTCGAGACGACGTACCCCACGGCGATCGACGGGAAGAAACCGAAGCGGTGGTTGGGCGAGAAGTTCTCCGAGCCGTTGTAGCCGAAGTTACCCTCGACGAAGTAGCGGTTGTCGTAGTTGTAGGTGATACGGCCCGCAATGCCCTGATGGCGGTAGGGAAGCGCTTTTTCCGAGTTGTTGGCGCTTTCGCCCACGTAGTTCTTCTGCGACTGCTGGAAGAGGAACATGGCCGAGAGGTCGTGCTTGCCGAAGGTGCGTGCCCAGTTGGCCACGGCTTCGAAGTAGACCGAACGGTAGCCCTTGTTGGTCTGCTTGTAGGTGAGGTTCTCCTCGCCGATCTTCGTCTGGTTGAATTCGAGTTCGCCCGCTTCGTTGCGGCCGGTGGCCAGCCATTGGGGCGAGGTTTTCGTGCGGCTCAAGTTGTTCTCGTTCTTGGCGTCGAACGAACCCTTGATCGAAACGGTAAGGCCCTTGGTCACCCAGTCGCCCAGGTCCTGCGTCAGCACGAACAGCGACTGCGCCGTGTTGTAGAAGATTTCGCGGTAACCGGTCTGCGTCAGCAGCGCATAGGGGTTCTCGCCCTGTCCCGACGCCGGGCCGGCCAGGTAGCCGTTCGAATAGACGTCCGGGAAGGCGTTGGCTGCGGTCTTGAGCGCATAGCCCCAGATGCCGTTGGCGCCGGTGGCGCTCGAACCCGGTTCGTTCTTGCGTTCGAACGTGGTGGCCAGGTTGATGTTGAGCTTGGTGTATTTGTGGAGCTGGACCTCGACGTTCGACCGGAAGTTGAACCGACGGTAGAAGACCGACGTGTTGTACTCCTTCATGTTGTCGGCCTTGAACAGGCCGTCCTCGTTGTAGAAGCCGCCCGAGATGTAGTATTTGGCCGTCGAGCCGCCGCCCGAGATGTTGACGTTGACGCGCTGGTTGAACGAGTAGTCCTTGTAGAGCCGATCCACCCAGTCGATGTTGGGGTGCAGGTCGGGGTCCGAACCGTCGCGGAACGTCTGGATGTCCTTCTTCGAGTAGAAGTCGTATCCGGCCGCCGCATTGTACATCTCGGCGAACTGGACGGCGTCGACCATGTCGGGAATCTTGGTCGGCTGCACCATGCCGGCCTCGAACTTGATGTTGATCTGCGGCTTGCCTACGATGCCTCCGCGGGTGGTGACCAGCACGACGCCGTTGGCGCCGCGTACGCCGTAGACGGCGGTCGCCGCGGCGTCCTTGAGGATCGAGAACTCCTTGATGTCCTCGATGTCCACCAGGTCGAGGTCGCGCTCGATGCCGTCGACCAGCACCAGCGGCGACTTGTTCGAGCCGAAGGTGCTGATGCCGCGGATCCAGAAGGTCGACGAGGCGCCCGGTTCGCCCGAACGCTGTACGGAGATGACGCCCGCGAGCTGTCCGGCCAGGTTGTTCGAAATCTTGCCCGTGGGCATCTTGATGTCGTTGACCGGAACGGAGGCTATCGAGCCGATGATGCTGGCCTTTTTCTGGGCGCCGTAGCCGACGACGACGACCTCTTCGAGGTTGTTGTCCGGCGAAAGGGAGATCACTTTCGGAATGCGGCCGATCGGGAACTCCTGCGTCTGGTAACCGACGTAGGAGACGGTCACGAAGCCGAAGTTGCCGGAGAACGAATAGTCGAACGAACCGTCCGATGCGGTGCTCGTGCCGAGCGCCGAATCCTTGATCCAGATCGTGGCGCCGATGATCGGCTGCCGGGTCGCGGCGTCGAGCACCTGGCCCGCGATGTGCTGTTTTCGCGGCGCGGCCGGAGCCGGCGCTGCGGATGCGGGGCTTTGTGCCGCCGCACGGGTCAGGATGATGTTGTTCTGACGGATGATGTAGGTGATGCCGGTTCCGCGCAGGGCTTCGTCGAGCAGCTGGGAAACCGATTTCGTTGATTTGGCGATTTTTACGGGGACGTTGTCCGCCAGGTTGCCCTGGTAGGAGATCCGGTAGGAGGTCTGCGATTCGATCTCCTGAATCAGCCCTTTCAGGCTGGTTACGTTTTCAACGCGGACCGAAGTCTGCTGGGGCGACGGCGCCGCCTGCATTTCCCCCCCCCACGGAATAAGGAGTGTCAGGCATGCTGCCAGTAGATACCAGGCATGCCGCATACGGAGTAACTTTTGTTTCATAGAGGTTTGGTTAAGATTGGATTATTTGTGAATGGTGATTTTTTCGCCGTTGCGGTTGAAACGGGTGTTCGTCGAAAGCGTCAGCACTTCGAGGATATGGTCGATCGGCATGTTGAAGTCGAGCGTTCCGGTGAACTGGATGTTTTTGAGCGCCTCGCTGCGGAAGGCGACGCCGATGCCGTAGAAATCCTCGATCACCCCGGCGATCTGCTCCAGGTCGACGTGGCGGAACGTGCGCAGCCGGGCGGCCAGCTCTGCCTCCACGTTGACCGTTTGCAGCGTCAGATCGTTGTCCGTGGGATTGTAGGAGACTTTCTGTCCCGGGTGCAGGGCCACGACATGTTCGGCGGCGCGGAAATCGACGGCTCCCTCGACCAGTACGGTTTCGACGTCGGAACTGTCGTCGTAGGCTTTCAGGTTGAATTTGGTTCCGCGGACCACGACCTCGGCGTCGTGGATCGTGGTGACGGTGAACGGCGCGCCGTTGCGCTTGCTGACCTCGAAAAAGGCTTCGCCGGTAAGGTGCACCGTGCGGTTCCCGTCGTCGAACGAGACCGGATAGTTCAGCTGCGAGCTGCGGGTGAGCCGGATGACGGAGCCGTCGGGCAGCGTCACCGAGCAGTCGCTGTGCTCGGCGCTGACCGTGCAGATGCGGTCGTCCGGACGGTTCTGGTAGAGATACATGCCCGCGACGATCACGCCGGCGACGAGTATGGCGGCGTAACGCGAGACGATCTGCCGCCATTGGGGCCGTGTCTTTGTGCGGCGCAGTTCGATGCGCCGTTGCAGGGATCGGAATGCCTGGTCGGTGTTGACCGACGCGGCGGCCCGGAGCCGGTCTCCGGCGAAAAGTACGAAATAGAGCGTTTCGAGCCGGCGGCGGTTCTCTTCGGAAGCGTCGTACCAGTTTTCGATCTCGCGGTTGGTGGGTTCGTCGAGTTTTCCTTCGAGGAACTCGGTCAGCAGGTTGTCGTCGATCTCTTTCATAAGGGCGGTTTCTGTATGTAATACGATTCAGGGAAAATAGATACTAAACGAAAACCCGAATTTTTTTCGGGCTTTCGTTTTTATTGCATATAATCGGTTTCAGGGACAGGGGTTTCAGTTGCTCCCGGGCATTTCGAAAAACAGCGCTATCAGCGGCAGGTAATCCTTCAGGGCGACGCCGAGGACTTTGAGCGCCTGGCCGATATGGTAGTTGACGGTCTGGGGCGATACCTCCATTTCGGCGGCGATCTGCTGGTGGGTCATGCACTGGAAGCGGCTCATCTCGAAGATACGGCGGGTCTGCTCGGGGAGTTGCGCGAGCGCCTCGTGGTAGAGCCGCGCGAGTTCCGTGCCGAGATAGAAGTCTGGGGAGTCGAACTGGTCGGCGAATCTCTTTTCCAGCTGCTGGTGGACGCGTGAATGGACGCTCTGGCGGGTTACGCGGTCCAGCGACTTGTTGCGGACGATCATGAACAGAAGTCCCTTCAGCGAAAGTTCCTCCATCAGGCGGTCGCGGTTTTCCCAGATGTACAGCATCGTGTCCTGTACGATGTCTTCCGCCGCGGGGAGGGATACCCAGCGTGAAGCGAAGCTGCACAACCCTTTGTAATAGAATCGGTAGCATGCTTCGAAACACTGCCGGTCCCCGGCGTTGAGCCGTCGGATGACCAGCCGGTTGTCGAGGATGTCGTATTTGGTGTTCAGGGACATAAACTGTCGGATCTCGCGTAATTTGAAAGGTTAAAATTACAACTTTTTCCGGAAAACGGTCCTGATTCCCGAAAAAAGGCTCACCTTTGCAGAAAAATAGAACCGGGCTTCCGGGGAGTCTGCGCCCCGGGGCCGCCGCATTGCATCGCTTATGAATACCGTCTGGATCGTATTACCTATATTGATCGTGCTGATGTTTCAGCTCGGCATCGAACTCGACCGGCAGGCCTTCGCCGGTGTGGCCCGCTGTCCGGCGGCCGTCGTCGCGGGACTGCTGGGCCAGTTGGTGCTGCTGCCGCTCATCGCCTTCGGCGTGGGGCTGGCGTTCCGCCTGCCGTCCGTTTACTTCCTGGGACTGCTGCTGATCGCCTGCTGTCCGGGAGGCAGTTCGTCGAATGTCTTTTCGATGCTGGCCAAGGGCGACGTGGCCCTTTCGGTGACGCTGACCGCTTTGAGCAGTCTCATCACGCTGTTCACGATTCCGCTGGTGATGGGTTTCGCCGCGCGTTTCGTCGCGGTGCACGCCGGTGCGGCCATCGAACTGCCGGTCGGGAAGCTGTTGGTGCAGAATATCGTCCTGCTGTTCCTGCCGATGCTGTGCGGGGCGTTTTTCCGCTATTGGCGGCCCCGGGCGGCACGGCATGTGCATGATCTGTTGGGGCGTGTGGCCTTCCCGGCCCTGATGCTGCTGGCGGCGGTGTTCTTCGTGCAGTATGCTTCGACGATCCTCGAAAACCTCGGCGTGCTGGGACTGGCCGCAGGAACGCTGATCCTGCTGGCGATGGCGGGCGGGTCGCTGCTGGCCCGCCTGTTCCGGCTCCGGCGGGCGGTGCGCCGCACGATCGTCATCGAGGTCGGGATGCAGAACGCTGCGCAGGCGATCGCCGTCGCCACCTCGCCGCTGATCTTCGACAGCGGTGAAATGGCCGTCCCGGCCATCGTCTACGCCCTCGTGATGAACGTGGTTCTGCTCTCGTACCTGAAACTGCTGCCGAAATGTACCGATGAAACGGCGTCGGAAGGCGCCTGACCGAGTATCTTTGCCGTATGAAATTCCTGAAAGTCGCTGTTTTGTTTTTCGGCCTGGCCGCGGCGTTTGCCGTGCGGGCGCAGGGCGGGACCTATCCCGTCAGCGGGCGGGTGATCGACCGTTTGAGCCGCCGCCCCGTGGCCTATGCCGCCGTGGTGCTGGCCGGGCAGGAGCAGAAGGGAGCCTCGACCGACTCGCTGGGGAGGTTCCGCATCGAGCGCGTGAAGCCGGGCATCTGGCGGCTGGCGGTCTCGTCGGTGGGCTACAAGAGCCTCACGACGCCCGAATACATGGTCTCGGCCGCCACGCCCTTTATCGAAGTCGAGCTGGAGGAGGATGCCGCGCAGCTGGAGGCCGTGACGGTCCGTCCGTCGCCGTTCCGCGTCACGGCGGAGAGTCCCGTAAGTTTGAAGGTGATCGGCCTGCGGGAGATCGAGAAAAGCCCCGGCTCGAACCGCGACGTGTCGCGCATCGTGCGCTCGTATCCCGGCGTGGCCTTCTCGCCCGTGGGGTATCGCAACGATTTGATCGTGCGCGGCGGCGGGCCTGCGGAGAACAAGTTCTACATGGACGGGATCGAAATCCCGAACATCAACCATTTCGCCACGCAGGGGGCGACGGGCGGTCCGGTGAGCATCGTCAACGCCGACCTCGTGCGCGAAATCAGTTTTTATACGGGAGCCTTTCCCGCCGACCGGGCCGGGGCGTTGAGTTCCGTGCTGGACTTCAGGCTCCGCGACGGCAATGCCGAAAAGCAGACCTTCAAAGCGACGTTGGGCGCCTCGGAAGTGGGGTTGAGCGGCAGCGGGCACATCGGCGGCAAGACGACTTATCTGTTTTCCATCCGTCAGTCCTACCTGCAACTGCTGTTCAAACTGCTGGGGCTGCCCTTCCTGCCCAACTACATCGACGGGCAGGCGAAAGTCAAGACACGCCTTTCGGAGCGCGACGAGCTGACGGTGCTGGCCCTTGCGGGATTCGACAACATGCGTCTCAACGTCGACGAGAAGGGCGAGGACACCGAATACCTGTTGAGCTACCTGCCCCGTATCCGGCAGGAGACCTTCACGGTGGGGGCTTCGTGGCGTCACTATGCGGGCCGCCACGTGCAGACCGTGACCTTGAGCCACAACTACCTGAACAACCGCAACCTGAAATACCTGCGCAACGATGATTCGTCGGAGGACAACCTGACGCTCCGGCTTCGCTCCGTGGAGCAGAAGACCACGCTCCGGGCCGAGAACCGCACCTATCTGGGCTGCTGGACCGTCCGCGAGGGCGTCGAGGTGAATTATTCCGACTACACGAACCGCACGCTGCAACGGCTCTATACCGACAGGACGCAGCTGTCGGACTACCGGACCCGGCTGGGAATCGTCGGCTGGGGGCTGTTCGCCGGGGCCGAATACGCCTCGGCCGACAAGCGGTTCACCGCCTCGGCGGGCCTGCGCGCCGACGGGTGCGACTACTCGGGACGTATGGCGCGGGTGTGGCGTCAGCTGTCGCCCCGGGCTTCGGTCTCCTATGCGGTAAGTTCCGGCTGGTCGGTGAGCGGCAGCGCGGGGCTTTACTGCCAGCTGCCGCCCTACACGGCGTTGGGATTCAAGGAGGACGACGCGCTGGTCAACCGATCGCTCGATTACATGCGCGTCGGGGTCTTCAGCGCGGGTGTCGACTGGCGGCTGCGCGACCGGCTGATCGTCTCGGTCGAGGGATTTTACAAACGCTACGGCGATGTGCCGCTGTCGGTGGCGGACGGGATTCCGCTCTCGTGCAAGGGCAACGATTACGGCGTGGTGGGCAACGAGAAGCTGGTCTCCTCGGCGCAGGGGCGCGCCTACGGCGTCGAGGCGATGGCCCGCTGGCAGATTCCGGGGCGAGTGAACGTCGTGGGGTCGGTGACCGTGTTCCGCTCGGAGTATCGCAACGACCGGCAGGCCCCGTGGATCGCCTCGGCGTGGGACAACCGTTTCGTGGTCAATGTCAGCGGAACCTACGACCTGCCGCGCCACTGGAGCTTCGGTGCGAAGTTGAGCGCCGTGGGCGGTGCGCCCTACACGCCCTACGACGTGGAGCGTTCGTCGCTCGTCGAGGCGTGGGATGCGCAGGGACGGCCCTACTACGACTATTCGAAATACAACGCCGGGCGGCTCGACGCCTTCGTACAGCTGGACCTGCGCGTCGACAAGGTGTTCTACTTCCGCCGCTGCATGCTGGGCGTCTACATCGACCTGCAAAACGTTGCGGGCGGTCGTTTGCGCCAGCCCGACGTGCTGATGTCCACGGGGGAGATCGAGAACCCCTCGGCTCCGGCTTCGGAGCGGCGTTACCGCATGAAATACTTCGAACAGGTGAGCGGCACGCTGCTCCCGACGCTGGGCCTGACGGTCGAGTTTTAAGCCTCCGGCGTCCGCCGGGCGTTCCGTTTGTCCATTGAGAAACTGATGATGAAGGGGATCGCGAGGAAGACCGCCGTGCCGGTCACCACCAGCCACGTGTACATCGCCGGACTGCCCACGGGCAGTTGCGAAGGCGGGAAGAAGGTGACGATGAACGAGAACAGCACGGCGAGGAACCCTACGCCTCCGATCAGCCACATGCCCGTGTTTCCGCCCGGCACGCGGTAGCTGCGGATGAGCTTGGGCTGCGTGTAGCGCAGACGGATTCCCGCGGCGTACATCATCATGTACATGATCAGATACAGTCCCACGGTCAGGGCGCTCAACAGGAAGAACGCCACGCTGACGTCGTCCATCACGATGTAAAGCGACGAGAGGAGCGTCACGATGCAGCCCTGGATAATCAGTATGTTGAGCTGCACGCCGTTCTTGTTGGTCTTCTGGAGGAAGCAGGGCAGAGCGCCGTCCCTGGCCGTCCACAGCAGGCCGCGGCTGGGGCCCGAAATCCACGACATCACGCCCGCCAGCGCACCGAAGGCCACGAGCAGTCCCATGACGTTCGAGAGCCATCCCACGTGGTAACGTTCGAAAGCGATCTGGAAGGTGGTGAACAGCCCCGACTGGAGGTTGATCTGGTCGTAGGGGGTGATGATGGCCACGGCCAGCGCGCCCAGCGTGAACAGTCCGAACGAGATCAGTGCAGCGAGGAACATCGCCCGCGGGAACTGCGTCTGGGGTTTGGCCAGTTCCGGAGCGTGCACGGCGTGCACCTCCACGCCGGCGAACAGCAGCAGGATGCCCGCCAGGAACGCGATGTCGCTCATGCCCGCGATGTGGGGGAAGAGCCGCGGGTGGACGTGCTGCGCGGCGTCGACGCTGACGATCTGCGAGACGCCGGCCGGAATCTCCTTCAGGGCTATTTCGTTGCCGCCGGCCATCCAGATGACCGCCATCACGATCACGACGACGCCCGGGAGCACCGTGCCGATCAGAAATCCCTTCGAGGTGATGCCCGAGATGGCCGACGTGCCGCGCAGGGTCACCAGCGTCGCGCACCAGTACATCGCAATCGAGAACAACCCGACGTACAGCCCGTTCTGCGCCAGAGCCGGAACGCCGATCATGTAGGCGATCGACGCGGCGGCGAATCCCAGTACGGTGGGATACCAGACGACGTTCTGAATCCATTGCAGGAAGATCGCCGAGAAACCCAGGTGGCGGTTGAAAGCCTCCTTGACCCAGGTGTAGACGCCGCCGCCGCGGTCGGCGAAGGCGCTGCCCAGTTCGGCGCCCACGAGGGCTGCGGGAATCAGGAAGAGGAACGTCGCGAAGAAAATGTAGAAGAACATCGTCAGTTCCTCCTGGGCCATCATCGGGAGCCCGCGCAGGCTGATGACGGCCGCAGCGGTCATCAGCGCCAGCTGCGTTGTGGTGATATTTTTACGTTTTGCCATGGTGGGTAGGTTGGATTTTGCTGTTTTCCCTCGTCGTCCGCCGCACAGTTTTCGTGCCGGAGCGCATTGCCGCCCCGTGAAATCGGCGGCCGGAGCGTTGCAAAGAACCGATCGGAACACCGGGCGGCTTTTTCGGACCCTGCGCACGCGGGAACGGCGCGCCCGGCATGCGGACGCAAAAACAGCAGGGAATCTCGCGATTGCCTGCTGTCCCCGGAGGTCGCCCTCCTAAAACTACTAACCCAAACTTAAATAAATGAAGAAACCTC
>ERZ826613.2915-NODE-2915-length-15423-cov-4.811166_pt1 | contig 15423 bp, 11 predicted proteins | sample MGYA00519925_ERZ826613 | MGnify/ENA primary metagenome ERZ826613 (study PRJEB31778, sample SAMEA3449236) | human gut metagenome | biome: human gut; feature: human-associated habitat; material: faeces | place: United Kingdom | collected 2010/2012 ... | reverse complement strand
GCGCCACCTTGCCAAGGTGGAGGTAGCGAGTTCGAGCCTCGTAATCCGCTCCAATATGGCGCTATAGCCAAGTGGTAAGGCATAGGTCTGCAACACCTTGATCCCCAGTTCAAATCTGGGTGGCGCCTCCAGTTCAACCGTTTGATTTTCAAACGGTTTTATTTTTTATTATATAAAAATTTTTCCCTGTCTGAAACATCAGACAGGGATTTTGTTTATTACAGCTAATCATACAACATCTTTCATATATTTTGCACCGATATTTTTCTTTTTGTCCTTTCCGATGTCAAGCAGTCTTGCGGGATTGATATGAAAAACCCTTCTCACGAACCTTCCCGCTTTTCTTATCAGAAATGAATCGGTTTTATTATAGCACTTCACAAATTCTCCGGCATACGTCAGAACTTCGCCGTTAAATCCGCACTTGAAACGATAAACTCCGTAATTCGGGTGAGTTTCGTCCTTGTAAAACGGTATTCCCTGAAAATCATAAATCTCACAGCCGTTTTCAACTGCCCATTGTATCATTGTCCACTGCATAAGATAATTCGGCATAACATTTCTGCATTCTGCTGTCGATGCACCGTAAACATAACACGTCTTTCCCGCATACTGCGTTGTAACAGCTCCCGAGAGCGGTTTACCCTCATAATAGCAAATATAAAGTCTGCAATGCTCGCCGAGATTTTCAAGCATACGTCTGAAATATTCCTTGCTTCTTATACAGAATCCGTCACGTTTTCCGGTTTCCTCCATAAGTCTGTAAAAATCATCAAGGCATTCCGTTCCGCATACACGGCATTCCACACCCTTTCTGACAGCAAGTCTTATATTATATCTCCACTTTTTATGGAAACTTTCAAATATTTCATCAGCTGTCCTGCCGTTAATTCTTAATATGTAGTTGTTTCTCGCCTGTATTGTTGTAAGTTCCGGAGCGTCCTCGATAAAGGAAAATCCCAGATTTTTAAGTATTTCAATTTCTTCCATGTCATTTTCAGTAATACACGGGTCAACACGCAGTTCAAAGCCCCTGTACCCTTTCTTTATCTTTTCAATGCCCTCAAAAATATCTTTCAGAGTTTCTGTGTCGGTATAATCGCACACAGGACCATGAGGCGAATAAAGAAAAGAGCATCTCAGAAACGGAATCTTTCTTATAAGTATAAGTGCTGTTCCCCTGATATTGCCGTCATCATCTCTTGAAATAACTGCTTCATAATCCCAGTCTTTTTTTACGCCTGTCCAGTGCAGAGACTGCATAAAATTCCCGTTTTTATGGCTCAGTACAAACTTTTCATATTCTTCTTTTGCTCTTACATTGTTTTTATCTAAAATCTCGTTCATTATTATCTCCTGACAGCCCAAAGTCTTTTAAGCTTATTTTTTACAATAATAATGATGCATCATTTTTCGGATATGCTTTACGGATTTTCCGGCTGCAAATCCTCAGAACCTGTTCTTGTTTTCAGCTGAAATTTGAATTCTGTATATAAAACGAATGAAATTTTTCAAATGTTGCATATTTTTAAGTTAAAAAATAAAAATAAATTATTTTTACAATTTTTGCGGAAATTCTTTACGCTTTTGTGAAAATATGATATAATGAATGCAAATATTTTTATAAGGAGTTTGAATATGAACAGAATCTTTTCAGGAAAACGTCTTGCCGCTTTCCTTTCCACACTGGCCGTTGCAATGGCTTTCATTCCGTTTAACGGAGTTTCTGCCGAAACCGAAGAAACTGTACAGCTTGTCAACAACATTGTTATGTTTGCACAGTTTGACCCGCTCAGCGAAAAAAATTTTATGGAATCAAAAACTGACAAAGCAGTTTCAATGTTTAATGATGATACTACATATAGTTCACTTGCAAAATATGCCGAAACTATTTCTTATGGCAAACTGAAAGTCAGGTCATATTTTCCGCAGCTTGAAAATGGTGTGATAACTCCATATATTCTGAAACAAAGCAGGGATGAATATACCGATTATAACCAGTATGCTATTGAAATGATAGAGAATATATCCGTTCCGGAAAACACACCTCTTGATGGAAACAAAGACGGATATATTGACAATATTGTGCTTGTGGTTGATGGGAAAACAACATCAATGGCTGACCCGTTATGGGCAAAGACATTTCATATAAACGGTCTGAATGTAAACGGCTGTATTGCAGGAAGTGTAAATTTAATGACAGGTTACACTCTTGTCGGTTCGGAAATCTTTAACGGTATCGGAACAGTCTGCCATGAATTTCTTCACAGCATGGGCTATCCTGACCTGTACAGAAAGGATACCAGTTCAGGCAGTCCTGTAGGGCAATGGGACATAATGTCCACAGCCTCGATATTCCTGCAATATCCACTTGCATATCAAAGATACAAGGTGTCCGGCTGGCTTGATGCTGAAAATATAACCGAAAACGGAACCTATACTCTTGCTCCTGCGTCCCTTTCCGAAGGAAACCGTCTTTACATTCTGAAAACTCCGCTTTCTGATACTGAATTTTTTGCCGTTGAATACAGAAAACCGGGTACAAGATACTCAGATGAGCTTGACAGTAAAATTTATGGTGAAGGTCTTGTGGTATACAGAATAAACACTCTTTACAATGGCAATTACAGAGGAGATTCAGACGAAATATACGTTTTCCGTCCGGACGAAACTGAACTCAACGCCGGACTTGGCGACCTCACCCGTTCATGCTATGGCGGAACAGATGCTCCTGACCATATAGGCACTACTGACCTTCAAAAAACCTTTGCTGACGGGGCACTGGTCTACACAGACGGAACAAACAGCGGAATTTCAATAAATAATATCAGTATAAAAGATGACGGAACACTTGATTTTTCAGTTGAATTTGCTGATGTTTCAGACAAGCATCTCTGGACGGCTGTAAGCGGTATTGATTTTCCTGAATCACAACAGTCATATGATATGACAACAGGAAATGACGGAAATCTTTACTATCTTTCCGCAACAGCAAACTCCATGACACTGTACAAAATAGAAGATGACAAACTCCAGTCCGTCACATCACCTTTTAATGGAACAATATATAATCCTCAGCTTGCTTTCTGCGGAAATGTACCTTATGTAATGTATCAGGATAATGACTACATACTTCATCTGTGCCGCTGGAACGAACAATCTGACAGCTGGACTGAATGCTTTACAGGTACTGAAACAGCGCAGTATAAGGATATTACCTCTGACGGCTCAAAAATTTATTTTACTTACACAAAAGGTTCTTATCCATATGAGCTTTATGCCGACTGCTATGACCCTCAGACAGATAAAGTTTCCGGCATCGGCTCACAGATATCAGCAAACGCCTGCAACATGGAAATTGCAGTTACAGACGGTAAAATCACAATCGGCTTCCGTGATCTTGCCGATAACAATGTTCCGAAAGCTGCTGTATATAACGGAAACATCTGGGAGATAACAACTCTGTCCGAATCAGACTGCGGAACAGTTTCTGTACTTGCAGACGACTCAGCGGTATGGATACTTCCGTCCGGCGGAAAAACCGATATATACAAAATGGAAAACGGAACTCTGACAAACTATCCCCTGCCTGATGAGCTGAAGGAACGTGCATTCCAGCTCATACCTGCTGTTTCAGACGGAAAATTCTATATGGCTGTCAATGCACAGAATCCGGAGGAATTTTCTCTTTATGAACTGAATGAAGAAACCGGAATATGGCAGTCAAGCGGAAATTCAATTGCAAGAGAAATTGTTAACTTCCCTGTTCTTGCCGCTCAGGATAATTTTCTTTACTGCCTTTACACTGCTTCAGACCAGAATGTCCTGCTCAAAAAACTCCAGCTTACAAGTAATACAGAAAAGTCATTCGGCGACATTGACATGAATGGAAAAACGGAAGTCGCAGATATAGTAATACTTCAGAAATATCTGACAAAAAAATCCGTTCTGACATCTGCGCAGCTTGAAACAGCCGATATCAATTCAGATGAAAAGATAAATATTTTCGATGCTGTAAGCCTTAAACGGTATCTGCTCTCATAAATTTAAACACGTCCTTAACGGGGCGTGTTTCTTTATAAAAAGTTATCTTAAAAACTTGATTTTTTCTGAAATATATGATATAATTAATTTGTATTTATGTGGAGTGGTATCGAAGTGGTCATAACGGGACTGACTCGAAATCAGTTGTACCGTTTACGGTACCGTGGGTTCGAATCCCACCCACTCCGCCAGAAATCGGGTTTACTTTTTGGTAAGCCCGATTTTTTCATTGTATAATTCCGCATTATATTCAGTAAAACCCAAAAAGCTGATTGATTTTTTTCGGATTTCAATGTATAATAATATAGATACACAAACGAAAGGAAAGAAAAAATGGATCTTAACCACTTAAGAAATGAAATTGATAAGCTTGACAAGCAGATTTTAAGCGATTTTGAAAAAAGAATGGAACTCTGTACAAAGGTTGCTCTTTACAAAAAGGAAAACAACATGCAGATATTCCAGAAAGGCAGAGAAAAGGATATTTTAAAAAGAGTCAGGGAAAATTCTCCTGAACATCTGAAAGACGGTTCTGCCGCACTCTTCACCGAAATTATGGATATAAGCAAATGCCTTCAGCAGCAGGAACTTCTCAAAGGCAAGGATTTTATAGACCCTGTTCCGCTGAAAGTAGATGAAAATGTTAAAATCGGCTGTCAGGGCACAAGCGGAGCAAATTCCGAAGCCGCTGCACGAAAACTTTTCGGTGACAAGGAAATAATGTTCTATCAGGAATTTGAAGATGTTTTCAGTGCAGTTGAAAAGGGTGAAATACAGTTTGGAATAATCCCTATACATAATACAACTGCCGGTTCTGTAACGCAGAACTATGACCTTATGAGAAAGTATGATGCATATATTGTAAGAACTGTCAAGGTTGAGATTACAAACTGTCTTGCATCTAAAAAAGGCACAAAACTTTCGGATATTGAAAAGGTATACTCACACCCTCAGGCACTGAAACAGTGTTCAAAATTTCTTAAAGAAATCGGATTTGACCCTGTTGAAGCTAAAAATACAGCAACTGCCGCCAAATATGTTGCAGAGACAAGCAAACCTTGTGCGGCAATATGCTCTGAAAACTGTGCAAAACTGTATGACCTTGAAATCCTCAGGTCAAACATATCTGATGTTATACCGAATTATACCAGATTCATATGCATTGCCAATAAGTTTATGCTTTCATATGATGCAAAGACCATTGCAGTAACACTTGAACTGCCGAACAATGCAGGCAGTCTTTACAGGCTTCTTACAAAGTTCTTTGTAAATAATCTGAACCTTGAAAAAATAGAAAACCGCCCGATAGCGGACGGCAGTTTTGATGTTATATTCTATCTTGATTTTTCAGGAAACATTAACGACCCGAAAGCAAGATCACTTCTTCTTGAACTTTCTGACGAACTTGATTACTTCAAATTTCTCGGAAATTACAGCGAAGAACCTTAATTTTTCTTCTTGCTGTGCTGAATATTGTATGCAACAGCAGAAAGCAGCCCATCAGGAACGAGTTTTGAGCCGATTATGCCAAGTTTCATTTCCAGCGTCGGAACGATTACAGCTTTTCCACTAAAGCATTTGTCTATTGCATATTTTGCGGCGTATTCACTTGTTATCGACTTCACGCTGAACACTACACCTGCACGGTTATTGAAATTGGTATCTACCGGTCCGGGACAGAAAACACTTATTTTTACGTTGCTTCCCGCTCTCCTCAGCTCCTCTCTTATGGCAAGGGTCAGCCTTACAACATAGTTCTTTGAGGCATAATACGACGACATGAGCGGCCCTGTCATAAATCCGGCACTGGACGCAACATTTAGTATCCTTCCATGGTCACGTTTTCTGAAATCTCTGAGGAAAAGCTTTGTAAGTATGTGCAGGGCTTTGATATTGACATTTATCATGTCCAGTTCATCACGAAGATCTGTTTTGTCAAACTCGCCGAAAAGACCGTATCCGGCATTGTTTATCAGAAAATCAATGTTCTTGCTGCGGCACTTGTTATACAGTTCAAACACTTCATTTTCATCGGCAAGATTACATGGTATTATCTCTGCTCTGGTTTTAAGGGACTTTTTCAGTTGCTCAAGCTTCTGAGTGTTTCTCGAAACAAGAATCAGTTCCGCACCCTTTGAAGAAAGATATCGTGCCATATCCCTGCCTATTCCGGAACTTGCACCGGTTATAAGAACTTTCATTTTTTCACAGCTCCTTTAAGTATATAAAAATCCATAAATTATTATATCATATTTTCAGAATATTATCCATATTATCTGAAAATTTCATGAAATTTTAAAAAAATTTGTTTTTAGGTATGGACTTATAAAAAGTAATATAGTATAATTAAAAGGTATTTGACAAAGCATCTGATTTTTAAAATCAGACAGATCCTTTTAAAATTTCGGCTTGCCGTTGCCATTTTAAATACGGCATTGCTGTACTTATACCTTACAGGCATAAATTCAAATGTACAGCAGAATGGAGATTACTTATGTTTAAAAAGGCAAAAAGAATATTATCCGGAATCATTGCTTCGGCTCTGGTTTTATCATGCACCGGATGCGGAATCGGAAAATCTACCGCCTATGCTATGACAATAGACGGATATAAAGTAAAAGCCGGCGTTTACATATATTATCAGTATGCCGCTTTGCAGGAAGCTAAAAATCTTGCAAAAAAAGATAACAGCGATCTTAATACTGATGATGAAAAGGCTCTGAAAAAAGTCAAGATACAGGGAAAGGATTTTCTCCAGTGGGTTGAAGACAAGGCTGTTGCAAACTGTTCTGAACACGTTGCCGTTTTAAAGCATTTCGACGAAATGGAACTCACACTTTCTGATGATGACAAGGATTCAATTGCTTCTTACGTTGACAATGCCTATGAAAACAATCCTGATATGTTTGAAGGCAACGGTATCGGAAAGGAATCTCTTGAGGAAGTTATGACTTCAACATACAAGAGCCAGGAGATATTCAATGCACTTTACGGCGATGACGGTACAGAGGGTGTCAAAGAAGATGACATCAAAAAATTCTATGAAGAAAACAATGCCAGAGTAAAATATGTTGGTCTTGATCTTCATGATTCAGAAGGAAATGACCTTGATGATGCAGGCAAAAAAGAAATAGAAGATATGGCTGACGACTTCCTGAAACGTGCAAAAAATGCCGATTCTGAGGACAAGATGCTTGAAGAATTTGATAAGATGCAGGAAGAATATGATCAGTATGTTTCAGACAAAGCCGCTGAGGCAAAGGGTGAAGAAGCTACCACAGAAGCTGCAACTACTACCGAAGCTGAAACCACTGAAACTACAACAACAGTTGCAGCAGATGATAAAAATACAGATTCTGATGCAGAAGAAACAACTGCTGCTGAGGACAGTGAAGAAAATGCTTCTGAAACAACAACTGTAACAACTAATGCTCCGGAAGAAGAGACAACCACTGAAACAACTACAACAACAAGCCCTTACGCAAATGAAAAAATTATTGCTGTTGTAACTACTGACAAGGATACAAAGGAAGAAGATGTAACATACACTCCTTCAAAAACTTTCTATGACTGGGTTTACAACACAGCAAAAACGGGTGTTCCGGAAATTGTAAAAGATGATGATACTATCTATGTTGCTGTAAGACTTGACATAACAGAACGTATGACAGATGACGACCTCTGGTCAAGCAGTAATATCGAAAGCGCAAGATTCTCAATGTTCTCCGATGACTTACAGGATAAGCTTGATGAATGGGTTGCTGAATATGAAGTTGTCAAGAATAAAAAGGCTCTCAAAAGATATGATCCGTTTAATATCAAATCAAACTCCGGCTCACAGTCATAAATAAAAAATATGGACGGGATTTTAAAATCCCGTCCTTTTTTGTTTACATCGGTTATTATTCACCAAGTCTTATCATTTCATCTATGCAAACACAGGCTTTCCTGATTTTTTCATCAGACATCTTAATTTCAAATGCCTTTCCGTCATCAATATGCTGAAGTGTTTTATAAACATCCATAAGAGTTGTAAGCTTCATATTCGGACAAAGTATTTTCTTTGAAAGGTAATAAAATTCCTTTTCAGGACATTTATACTGCAAATGCTCGGTAATACTCATTTCTGTACCGATTATAAATTCCTTATGGTCTGTCTCTATGGCATATTTCATAATTCCGGAAGTTGAGCCTACATAATCAGCCGCCTCAACAATCTCCGGACGACATTCAGGATGCACAAGCACCAGAGCGTCAGGATGCTGTTCCTTTGCCTTTTTCAGATCGTGTATTGTAACAGATGCATGAACCGGACATCCGCCCTGTAAAAGCTTTATGTCCTTGTCAGGAACCTGTTTCTGAACATAACTTCCGAGATTGCAGTCAGGAATAAACAGTATCTTATCATTTTCTATTCTGCTTACAATCTTTACCGCAGTTGCAGAAGTCACACATACATCACAGACTGTTTTAAGATCAGCTGTTGTGTTTATGTAGGCAACAACCGTTCTGTCCGGCTCCATTGCTTTTACCTGACTTATAAGGTCACGGTCCATCTGCTCAGCCATAGGACATCCTGCACCGGAGTTTGCAAGAAACACTCTCTTGTCCGGTGAAAGCATTTTAACAGTTTCAGCCATAAAATGCACACCGCACATGATAAATGTATCACAGTCATGCTTTGTTGCGGCAACGCTCAGTGCGTATGAATCGCCTGTTTCATCAGCAATTTCAACGATTTCCTTTGCCTGATAGGAATGCGCAAGAACAACCGCATTTTTTTCTTTTTTAAGTTTCAGAATTTCATTCTGTATATCCTGTATGTTTTTCATAATTCCTCCTGAAATTATATGATTTTATTCAGAATCTTCCTTATCGGAAGATTTTTTTTCATCGTTTTCACTTTCTGTTTTTTCTGATACTTTTTCAAACTTCTGCTTTTCCTTCTTAACTATCTTTCCAAGAGTTTTCAAGTCAAATTTCTTTGCAGCCTTTGCATTTTCGGCATCTGATATCTCATAGTTTTCAAGGCTTTTAGCATTCAGTTCTCTGTAATATCCGGTAGATACCGGAAGCTTTTTCTTTGCAAGTTTTGTATTGACTGCTTCCCTGAATATGCTGTAAAGCACAGCAAACAGCGGAACAAACGCAATCATTCCTGCAAATCCGAATAATCCGCCGCCGACAAATATAGCAAACATTATCCAGAAAGCTGAAAGTCCAAGCGAATTTCCGAGTATCTTCGGGCCGAGAATATTTCCGTCAAACTGCTGAAGCAGGAATATAAATATGATAAATATAATCGTTTTTTCCGGAGATGTCAGAAGTATAAGAAGTCCGCTTGGTATCGCACCGATAAAAGGTCCGAAAAACGGAATCATATTCGTTATTCCGACAATAACGCTTATAAGCATAGCATAATTTTCAAGTCCCATGAAATTCATTCCGACAAATGTTATAACACCTATGATGAATGAATCCAGTGCCTTTCCCGAAATAAAATGAGCAAATGTGTGGTTGGTCTTGGAAGCTATCCTGAGTATCGTATTTCTTCTTTTTTCTGAGAAAAACGCATAAATTATCTTTGTTGACTGTGCAATAAAGATCTCCTTGCTGTAAAGCAGATATATCGAAACGACAATACCGAGCAGACAGTCTTTAAGCCCAAGTATCAGCGACCATGCACTTCCCGTCAGATTTGCCACAAGACCGTCTTTTGCAAGGAGTTTGTCTATCATAGGCTCAAGACGGTTTACGCTGTCGAGAATGACGTTCTGAACGTTGTCAAATTCATTGTTAAGAAAATCATATATTTCCGGATTCTTTTCAAGTATTGAACTTATCTTGTTCGTGAAGTACATCTGAAGATTATTCATATATGAAGGGACGCTTTTGAAAAACGTTTCAAGTGTTCCCAGAATTTCCGGAACAATAGTACCGATTATTGCAACGATGACACCAAGCATTATCACAAGAGCAAATGCAATTGAAGCTGCCCTAGTAAGTGCGGGGTGTTCCCTTTTACGACAGACAAGTTTTTTCAGCGGTTTTTCAAAGGCAACCATAATAGGATTCAAAAGATAAGCTATTACAAGTCCCCAGATAATCGGCGAAAGAACCTTGAATATTTTATGGAAGTAATATATAAATGTGCTGTATTTGAACACAAGTGCAACCAACAAAAGACAGACTGCAAAAACAATAACGCAGTAAGCCGCTATGGTATTGTGCCTTGGATTAAAATTAAACTTTCTCAAAATAAATTCTCCCGAACTTCATCTCAGATTTTTATACAATATTTATTATACTTCATTTCCGGCAAAAATGGAATAGTTTTTTCAAATATTTTTTATAAATCCGTGCCGGGATTACTATAAACTGCCCGTAAGAATAATAATCGTGTTAAATTCCTTCAAAATTTGAAAAAACACTTGATTCTGATCGAAAAATGTTATATAATAAATGCATATGCTGTATTAAGGTTGATTCAATCACCTTAAACGAAAGGAGTAATTATATGATTTATTCTAATGAAGTAGAAAACATGTGTCCTGTCAGACAGGGCGTTGCTCATGGCGCAGCTCCGATTCCGGAAGAAGCTAAGTGGGTAAAGGCAACACAGATCACTGATATTTCAGGATTTACACATGGTGTGGGCTGGTGTGCTCCTCAGCAGGGTACTTGCAAGCTTACTCTCAATGTAAAAGAAGGCGTTATTCAGGAAGCTTTAGTTGAAACAATCGGCTGTTCAGGTATGACTCATTCAGCTGCTATGGCTGCTGAAATCCTCCCTGGCAGAACAATTCTTGAAGCTCTCAATACAGACCTCGTCTGTGATGCTATCAACACAGCTATGAGAGAACTTTTCCTCCAGATCGTTTACGGTCGTTCACAGAGTGCATTCTCTGAAGACGGTCTTGTAATCGGTGCAGGTCTTGAAGACCTTGGTAAGGGACTTCGTTCACAGGTTGGTACTATGTATGGTACTCTTGCAAAGGGACCTCGTTACCTCGAAATGACCGACGGTTACGTTACAGGTCTTGCTCTTAACGAAGACGATGAAATCATCGGCTATCAGTTTGTAAACTTCGGCAAGATGATGGACTTCATCAAGGGCGGCGATGATGCAAACACAGCTTTTGAAAAGGCTAAGGGTCAGTACGGAAGAGTTGCTGATGCAGTTAAGATCATCGATCCGAGAAAAGAATAAGGAGGATTTGTAAAATGGCTTTATTTGAATCATATGAAAGAAGAGAAAAGCAGATTCTCGCTGTTCTCGAACAGTATGGCATCAAGACAATTGAAGAATGTGCTGATGTCTGCAAGGCTAAGGGTCTTGATATTTACAAACTGGTTGAAGGTATTCAGCCTATCTGTTTTGAAAATGCTAAGTGGGCTTACACAGTAGGCTGTGCTATTGCTATCAAGAAGGGCTGCACAAAGGCTGCTGACGCTGCTGCTGCTATCGGCGAAGGTCTTCAGGCTTTCTGTATCCCTGGTTCTGTTGCTGACCAGCGTAAGGTTGGTTTAGGTCACGGTAACCTCGGAAAGATGCTTCTTGAAGAAGATACAGAATGTTTCGCATTCCTCGCAGGTCACGAATCCTTCGCTGCTGCTGAAGGTGCTATCGGTATCGCTGAAAAGGCTAACAAAGTTCGTAAAAAGCCACTGAGAGTTATTCTTAACGGTCTTGGTAAAGATGCTGCCCAGATTATCGCAAGAATCAACGGCTTTACATACGTTGAAACAGAAATGGATTACTACAAGGGCGAAGTTAAGGAAGTATTCCGCAAGGCATATTCTGAAGGTCTTCGTGCAAAAGTTAACTGCTACGGTGCAAACGACGTAACAGAAGGCGTTGCAATCATGTGGAAGGAAAATGTTGACGTTTCCATCACAGGTAACTCTACAAACCCTACAAGATTCCAGCATCCTGTTGCAGGTACATACAAGAAGGAAAGACTTGAAGCTGGCAAGAAATACTTCTCTGTTGCTTCAGGCGGCGGTACAGGACGTACACTCCACCCGGATAATATGGCTGCCGGTCCTGCTTCTTATGGTATGACTGATACAATGGGCAGAATGCATTCTGACGCTCAGTTCGCTGGTTCTTCATCCGTACCAGCTCACGTTGAAATGATGGGTCTTATCGGTATGGGTAACAACCCGATGGTTGGCGCTACCGTTGCTTGCGCAGTTGCCGTTGAAGAAGCTATGAAATAATAATTAGCGCTCTGTTTAACGTTATATCCCACGTAAATCACGTATTTGCGTGGGATTTATTTTTGTTTAATTTCACCTAAGAAGTGTTAAAAAATAGTGCGTAGGTAACAGGTAGGTAACAGGTAGGTAACAAAAATAAGCAAAAATTAAAGCTTGTCTACAGCCTCTCTTAATTGTTCTATCGTTTTATGTGTATAAACCTTTTCCGTAACATCATTTGAAGAATGCCCTAACAAAAGCTTTTTGATTTTCGGATTGGTATCATTATTATCAAGCATTGTCGCAAAAGTATGGCGGCATTCATATGGAATGTGATTGAATCCATAATCACTCAGAAAAGCTTTAAGGCGTCTGTACAATTTATCGTAATTGAGTATCTCTCCATTTTCATCAACAGACACTGCCGTATATCCTTTATTATACATATATATGATAAAAGGTTCTATCTTTTTACAGACAGGAACTACCCTGTTTTTGCCTGATTCCGTTTTTACTCCGCCCGTCATAATCATCTTATCTATATCTATATCATTTTCAAATGTCATCTGGCTAAGCTCTGTCGGACGCCAACCGGTATATATTAATATAAGAATTATCTTTGCATAATGATTTTCAGATATCTGCCATAATCTGGAAACTTCCTCTGCTGTAAAAGGTTGACGTTCTTTTTCGACAGATACTTTCGGACGTGTTACAAATTCCGAATAATCCTTTTTAATAAAGTCGCACTTCATGGCATACTTGAACATCAGTCTGAACAAGCTCTGAATTCTGGCTCTGGTTGTCGCACCCACATCTGCATAATCCACTACATCCTGAAGCATGGGCGTTCTTATCTCTGTAAGCATTTTATCGTACAACGGCTCGCAATAGGAATATGCCGCTTTATATGTCCTCACCGCAGACTTTGAAATTTCCGCGTATTTTTCGGCACTCCATTTTTCATAAAGTTCTGAAAATGTCAGCTTGGACGATTCTATGTCATATGGATTGTCATTATAATTTGAAAGTGCTTCGAGTGCTTTTTTCTTCGTTTCATAATATCCTAATATTTCCCGTTGCTGTTTGCCGTCATCATCATAACCTTTGGTAATGCGTACAATAAACGATTTTCTTCTGTTCCCGGACAGCTTCGCAATTGAGCCGTAGCCATTTGGTAATTTCATTTTTTACCCCCTGTATATTGACAAAATTTCGCTATAATGTTATAATATAAATGGTTATTATAACCCTTTATAATTTAATAAATACCCTTGCGTTTGCTGTGGTTAGCTTCGCAAGGGCTATTTTTTTACCCCTGCAAATGCAGGGGAAGTTAAATATTAATATGCGCATTTTTCTTTGTCAAATTTTGCTAAAATGCAAATACTTAATATTCAGACAACGGAAGTTTTTATGCCATTACAGCTTCTGCAAGTCTTAGACTTTCACGATACTGTGCAGCTTCTGCGATTTTTGTAAATGTTACAGTAGCATTATAATTATCTTTTACTACCTTTTCGATTTCTTCCAGTTTTACCTTAAAGAACTCTTTCCTTGGGTTAACTTTATTTACCTGATTAGCCTTAAAGGTATTATGTAAAATCGTTTCCAGAGCAGGAGCATCATCACTAAAAATCATAGCGTGTACATCAAATTCAAACGGCACACTTGCATCTCCGAGTTCCTTTACCCTGTCCATCGGTTCAAGTCTGCGTGTCATTCCAATTTTATACACATCATCACCAAATGAGCCGATATTGCTTATTACATAAACATAACCAGCACGTGTATTCTGCTCACGCTGTAAAACATTTTCCTTGTCTGCTTCTACTTTTTTCAACTTAGCTTCAAGCTCTTTTATTTTGTCTATATACAATTGCTTTTCCGCCTCATTAGCTTTTTGCATATACCCCATAAGCTTTGACACTTCATTTTTAAACTGTGTTTCTTCTTTTTCGATTTTTGCCTTTTCTTTTTCTATTTCACGTCTTACCTTTTCTTCCTCAACCATCTGCTCCCTGATTGCTTTCTGCTGTAATCTTTCCTGTTCCTTTTGGTATTGGTATGCATACATTAAATCAGCTTGTTCCAATTTCATCTCCAGCATTTTGGGTGATATTGATACTTTATCAGTTTCAAACAACTTATTTAAAGTTTCAAAAGCTCTAATAATTTTATTTTTTGATGTATCAATATTTTTAATAGTTATAGAAGTTAGAACTGCCGCTGTTTCAGAATTAAAGCAACGAAGCAGTTGTCTTTCATCATTTCTGATTTCTTTTATTGAATGTTTACTATCGCTGTAATTTGCATTTAATGCTTTATTATTTTTAACCAGTTCCTTTTCTCTTAAAACGGACATATTATACTTACTTTTATATTCTTCGGAAGTGATATTATCTTCAATTGTGAATTTTGATATTTCGTAAGTATATTCGCTGTTCAGTTTTTCTATATTCTGCTGTAACATATCTATGTTTGCATCTAATCTTGCTGCTTTTCTCTTAGCCTTTTCCTCAATTTTTATTAACTCATTATTATAATCGTCTATCACCGAGTTAGCAGCAAAAATTTTTTCATCATATTCTTTCTGAGCTTTTTTTATCATTTCATCGTATTTTGAATTAGCTTCATCTATACGTTCAGCATAAAACTTATTTGCACTTTCTTCACGTTCAGCATAAAATTTATTTACGCTTTCTTCTTTTTGGGATAGTTCTTCCTTTTTGTTTTCGTAATCATTTTCAAATTCTATTTTCTTTAATGAGAATTCTTCTATATTATATTTTTCTTTTATATACATTTTATAGAATATAAATGTTACGCCTAACCCTATAAGTAATAGAATGATTTCTCCGTACATAGCAGGAAAAGTTCCTTTTAGAAAACCATTTATCAGCCTGCCTACTGTTGAAACTGCAACTATCAACGTAAAAAAAGCACTTGCAAACGTAAAATAAATCATCAATATATACCCCTTTACATAAGATTATATATAAATATTATCATATGTAGGAAGCTATTGCTATTCTTTTATTAGACAAAATAGTTAACATATTTTTGGTAAAATGTAACAAAATATATAAATTTAAACGCTTTATTACTTTTTTATTATTCCCTCATTTTTCAGTTCAGTCAATGATTTGAACACTTTTCTCGGACCATATTTTGTAT
>ERZ826613.2907-NODE-2907-length-15463-cov-10.084956_pt1 | contig 15463 bp, 12 predicted proteins | sample MGYA00519925_ERZ826613 | MGnify/ENA primary metagenome ERZ826613 (study PRJEB31778, sample SAMEA3449236) | human gut metagenome | biome: human gut; feature: human-associated habitat; material: faeces | place: United Kingdom | collected 2010/2012 ... | reverse complement strand
ATGAAGGCAGTGGCAAGGTGCCCGGGCGGATATGGAATCCGCCCCTACGGCTGTAGGGGGCGGCGTCCTCGACGACCCGGGGCGTTTGCGGCGGCGATAAGCTGGCGGGCGAACAATGTTCGCCCCTACAGGCAACGCTCGGAAGTATGCGTGTCATCTAAATTTAAACATTGAGGTAACTTATGCCAAAATTAGTCATCGTGGAATCCCCTGCCAAGGCCAAGACCATTGGCAAGTATCTGGGCCGCGGCTACAAGGTCACGGCCAGTATGGGCCATGTGCGCGACCTGCCCGCCAGCACGCTGGGCATTGATGTCGAAAATGGCTATACACCGAAATATATCACCATCAAGGGCAAGCAGAAGCTCGTCAAGGAGCTGAAGGCCGAGGCCAAAAAGTGCGACGGCGTCCTGCTGGCAACCGACCCGGACCGCGAGGGCGAGGCCATCAGCTGGCATCTGGCGAACATTCTGGGGCTGGACCCCAGCGCACCCAACCGCGTGACCTTTGACGAGATCACGAAGAAGGGCGTCAAGGAGGGCATGGCCCACCCGCGCGCCATCAATATCGACCTGTTCAACGCCCAGCAGGCCCGGCGCGAGCTGGACCGTCTGGTCGGCTACAAATTGAGCCCGTTCCTGTGGAAAAAGGTTCGCCGCGGCCTGTCCGCGGGCCGCGTGCAGAGCGTGGCCGTGCGGCTGATCCGGGACCGTGAGCTGGAAATTGAAAACTTCAAGCCCGACGAATACTGGAACATCGACGCGCTGCTGAACCCGCAGGGCGAAAAGGGCGAGTTCACGGCCCGCCTGGCCGCCACCGCCGACGGCAAAAAGCTGACCGTCACCAATAAGCAGCAGGCCGACGGCATCCTGGCCGCGCTGGACGGCAGGGACTACACCATCACGAAGATCGAAAAGGGCAAGCGCCGCCGCCAGCCCTCGCCGCCCTTCATCACGTCCACCTTGCAGCAGGACGCGAGCCGCGCGTTCGGCTTCTCGGCCACCCGCACGATGCGCGCCGCCCAGACGCTGTATGAAGGCGTGGACATTGCGGGCCACGGCACGGTGGGCCTTATCACCTATATGCGTACCGACTCGCTGCGCATTGCCGCCGAGGCTCAGGCCGCGGCCAAGACCTTTATTGCGGAGCGCTGGGGCGACAACTACGTCTGCAAGACCGCCCGCAAGTGGAAAAGCCGCTCCGCCACCGCCGCGCAGGACGCCCACGAGGCCATCCGCCCGTCTATGCCCGAGCTGACCCCCGACGAGGTCGAGCAGAGCATCAGCGGCGACACCGCAAAGCTCTACCGCCTGATCTGGAGCCGCTTTATGGCCAGCCAGATGGCCGACTGCATTCAGGACACCGTCTCCGCGTCCATCACGGCAGGGGACTACCTGTTCCGTGCGTCGGGCTTCCGCGTCTCGTTCGACGGCTTCACCGCGCTGTACGAGGAATCCACCGACGACGCCAAAAAGAAGGAGACCGCCCTGCCCCCGCTGGAGGAGGGCCAGACCCTCAAACTCAAAAAGCTGACGGCGGACCAGAAGTTCACCCAGCCGCCGCCGCTTTACACCGAGGCCACGCTGATCCACGCGCTGGAGGAAAACGGCATCGGACGCCCGTCCACCTATGCGCCCATCATCACGACCATCGTGGACCGCGGCTATGTGGAGAAGGACCAGAAGAAGCTGAAAACCACCCCGCTCGGCCAGGCCGTCAACACGGTCATGATGGAGCAGTTCCCCGACATCGTCAACGTGAAATTCAGCGCTGACATGGAGAAAAAGCTCGACGTTGTCGAAGCCGGCCAGGCGGACTGGGTCAAGACCATCGACGACTTTTACCAGGGCTTTGAAAAGAGCCTGGAGCAGGCCGAGAAGAATATGGAGGGCAAGCGCATCAAGGTCGAGGACATCCCCACGGATGAGATCTGCGAAAAATGCGGGCGGCCCATGGTCATCAAATCTGGCCGCTACGGCAAGTTTGTGGCGTGCTCGGGCTTCCCGGAGTGCCGCAACGCCCACCCGCTGGTCAAGGACACGGGCGGTCTCTGCCCGCTGGACGGCGGCCACATGCTGGTGCGCAAGAGCGCCAAGGGCCGCGTCTACTACGGCTGCAGCAACTACCCCAAGTGCAACTATATGACCTGGGACGAGCCGGTGCCCGAAAAGTGCCCCCAGTGCGGCAGCACCCTCTTTAAAAAGAAGGGCCAGCTGTACTGCGCCAAAGAGGGGTGCGGGTTTGTGAAGGCGATTGAGAAGAAATGACCGCTTTCGGCACTTCTGCAGGGGTCGATGCCTGCATCGACCCGCGGACAGGCTGCCGACTTGCGGGCGGATGCGCGTATCCGCCCCTACGACCTGCGGAAAACAGAGACGTTACGGAGAAACTATGCAAGTGAAAATCATCGGTGCCGGTCTGGCCGGCTGCGAGGCGGCGCTTTGGCTGGCGGACCGCGGCGTGCAGGTCGAGCTGTACGAGCAGAAGCCCGCAAAATATTCCCCGGCCCATAAAAGCGCGGGCTTCGCGGAGCTGATCTGCTCCAACTCGCTCAAGGCCGAGCGCCCCGACTCCGCGTCGGGCCTTTTGAAAATTGAGATGAAGATGATGGGCAGCCATCTGTTGGACGCCGCCGAGACCGCCCGCGTGGCGGCGGGCGGTGCGCTGGCCGTGGACCGCGATGTGTTTTCCACCGCCGTGACCGAAATGGTGGAAAACCACCCCAACATCATGGTCCGGCGCGAGGAGGTCACGGCGCTGGACGAGAGCGCACCCGTGCTCGTCGCCAGCGGCCCGCTGACCGAGGGCGCACTGGCACAGGCCGTCGCCGCGCTGACCGGCGACCATCGGCTGAGCTTTTATGACGCTGTCGCGCCCATCGTGACCGCCGAGAGCCTTGACTATGACAAGGTTTTTGCCGCGTCCCGCTATGGCCGCGGCGAGGCGGACTACCTGAACTGCCCGTTCAATAAAGAGGAATACGAGGCGTTCCACGCGGCGCTCATTGCCGCCGAGCGCACACCGCTCCACGACTTTGACGGCGACCTGACCGTCTACGAGGGCTGTATGCCGATTGAGGTCATGGCCGCCCGCGGCGCGGATACGATCCGGTTCGGCCCCCTGCGCCCCGTCGGTCTGCGCGACCCGCGCACCGGCCACCGCCCCTGGGCCGCCGTCCAGCTGCGCGCCGAGAACACGGCCCGCACGCTCTATAACCTCGTCGGCTTCCAGACCAACCTGAAATGGGGCGAACAGAAACGGGTGTTCAGCATGATCCCCGGCCTGGAGCACGCCGAATTTGTGCGGTACGGCGTCATGCACCGCAACACCTTTTTGGAGAGCCCGAAAGTTTTGACGAAGCAGCAGTTCTTGAAAGAACATCCCAACGTGTTTTTTGCAGGGCAGATCACCGGCTTTGAGGGCTATATGGAGAGCGCGGCGTCCGGCTTGCTGGCGGCGCACCAGATGCTTGCACGGCTCAAGGGCCGTGAGCTGCCGCCGCCCCCGTCGGCAACGATGTGCGGCGCGCTGCTGGACTACATCACGACGCCGAACAGGGACTTCCAGCCGATGGGTGCGAACATGGGCATCCTGCCCCGCACCGAGGAGATCAACACCATCCGCGACAAGCGCGAGCGCTACATGGCGCTTTCGCAGGCCGCGCAGGACGCCATGCAGGCGTGGGTAAAGGAGTACGAAGCATGAAAATCTTAGTGGATGCCATGGGCGGCGACAACGCCCCGCTGTGCGTTTTGCAGGGCGTGAGCCAGGCCGCGGCGGAGTTCGGCGACGGCATGGAGCTGGTGCTGCTGGGTGAGGAAAAAGCCATCCGCGACTGCGCAAAAGAGAATAAAATCGACCTTGCACCGTTTGAGATCCTCAACTGCACCGAGACCATCGACATGCACGATGACCCGGTCAAGGCCGTGCGCCACAAAAAGGATTCCAGCCTTGTGAAGGGTCTGACCATGCTGAAGAACGGCGAGGCCGATGCCTTTGTCAGTGCCGGCTCCACCGGTGCGCTGCACGTCGGTACCAGTCTCATCGTGCGCACGGTCAAGGGTGTCAAGCGCCCGGCGCTGGCCACCCCGATGCCCGGCGCCAAGCAGAATTTCCTGCTGCTGGACTGCGGTGCGAATGTCGAGTGCCGCCCCGAGATGCTGAACGCCTTCGGCACGATGGGCAGCGTCTACGCCGAGAAGGTCATGGGCCGCGAAACGCCGAAGGTCGCGCTTGTCAACAACGGCGCGGAGGACACGAAGGGCACGCCGACCTACCGCGAGGCCCACAAGCTGCTGAAGGCAAACCCCTGCATCCACTTTGCGGGCAACATCGAGCCGCGCTACATCATGGACGGTGACGCGGACGTCGTCGTCTGCGACGGCTTTGTCGGCAATGTCGTGCTGAAATTGACCGAGGGCGTCGCCAAAACGCTGCTGGGGATGCTGAAAAAAATCTTCTTGCAGAACCTGATCACCAAGCTCAGCTATCTGGGCATCAAGGGCGGTCTGGGCGAGCTGAAACGTATGATGGACTCCGAGGAGGTCGGCGGCGCACCGCTGCTCGGCGCCGCGAAGCCGGTCATCAAGGCGCACGGCTCCAGCCACGCCAAGGGCATCAAGAACGCCATCCGTCAGGCCAAGCTCTGCGTCGCCAACGACCTGTGCGGCACGATGGAGAAGGCGCTGGCGGAGGTGGCCGCACAGAAGGAAGAAGCAGACGCTTAAAAGGTAAGCTGCCCTGTAGGGGCCGGGCATGCCCGGCCCGCGGCATAAAAAATACCGCCCGTAAAAGGGCAATCGAGATAAGGTTGAGGGCCGGATATGTCCGGCCCCTACGGACTAGCCGGAAAGGTGAAAGAATATGGCTCACAAACCGGAAGAACTGCAGGAGGTCCTGCACTATACATTCAAAAATCCTGCGCTGCTGCGCATTGCGCTGACCCATACCAGCTATGCCAACGAGAGCAAGGTCGCCACGACCCACAACGAGCGGCTGGAATTTCTGGGCGACAGCGTGCTGTCCGTCGTTGTAGCGGACTACCTGTTCCACCAGTCGGGCCGCCCCGAGGGCGAGCTGACCCGTATGCGCGCCAGCCTCGTCAGCGAGGATGCACTGTTCCAGTTCGCACAGGAAATTCAGCTGGGTGAGTATCTGCGCCTTGGCCACGGCGAGGACCTTGGCGGCGGACGCAGCCGCCCGAGCGTCGTCTCCGATGCGTTCGAGGCGGTCATTGCCGCGCTGTATCTGGACGGCGGCATGGAGGCCGCGCGCAATTTCATCCTGCCCTTCATCACCGAGGGCAAGACCGCCGAGGACGACTACAAGACCCGTCTGCAGGAGGTCGTCCAGCAGGACCCGTCCGCCGTGCTGAAATACGAGGTCACCGGCGAGACCGGCCCCGACCACAACAAGCAGTTTACGGTCTGCGTCTGGCGCAACGGCGAGCTGCTGGCCGAGGGCCGTGGCCGCAGCAAAAAAGCCGCCGAGCAGCACGCAGCAAAGGTGGCGCTGGAAAAGCTGCAATAAGTGACGCCCTGTAGGGGCCGGGCATGCCCGGCCCGCGGCATAAAAATCGCGACCCGTTTACGGGTACATAAGGCGAGGTTGAGGGCCGGGCATGCCCGGCCCCTACGACCATTTTAAGAATTTTGAAAGGTACCCATGGAATGCGCCTGAAAGAACTGGAAATCCAAGGCTTCAAATCCTTCCCCGATAAGACAAAGATCGAGATCGGCGAGGGCATTACCGGCGTTGTCGGGCCGAACGGCTCGGGCAAGTCGAACATCTCCGACTCCATCCGCTGGGTGCTGGGCGAGACCAGCTCCAAGCAGCTGCGCGGCAGCGGCAAGATGGAGGACGTCATCTTCGGCGGCACCCAGTCCCGCGGTGCCATGGGCTATGCCTCCGTCGCACTGACCATCGACAACAGCGACCACGGTCTGGACATGGACGCCGACGAGGTCACGATCGGCCGCCGGTACTACCGCAGCGGCGAGAGTGAATACTCCATCAACGGCCAGAACGTCCGCTTAAAGGACGTGTACGAGCTGCTGCTCGACACCGGCATTGGCCGCGACGGCTATGCCATCGTCGGGCAGGGCCGCATTGCCGAGATCGTCGGTGCAAAATCAGCGGAGCGCCGCGAAATTTTTGAGGAAGCGTCCGGCATCGCCAAGTACCGCTACCGCAAAAACGAGGCCGAGCGCCGCCTGGAAGCCGCCGAGGGCAACTTAGAGCGCCTGCGGGACATTCTGGGCGAGCTGGAAAAGCGCGTCGGCCCCCTGAAACGCGACAGCGAGAAGGCCCAGCAGTTTCTGGAATTGAGCGAGAAGCGCAAGACGCTGGAGATCACACTCTGGGTCGATGCCATCCGCCGCGCCAACGACTCGCTGCGCGACCAGCAGCGCAAGTACGAGGCCGCCCAGGCCGACTATGACCGCCTGAGCCGCCAGCTGGACGAGTTTGACGAAAAAAGCGCGTCCCTGCGTGCCGAGGCCCAGCAGCTGGTGCTGGCCGTCGAGCAGGCCAACGCCGACATCCGCGCCATCACCGAAGCAAACGCCGGCAGCGAGAGCGAGATCGCCGTCCTGAAAAACGAGAGCGAGCACAGTCGGTTCCGCATCGACGATGCTACGTCCGAATTGGAGCGCGCCGGGCAGGGCCGCGAGAGCATCGAGCGCGAGGCCGCGGACCACCGCGCCGCCATCGAGACGCTGAAAAGCGGCATGGCCGGGCTGGACGCCCGCGTGGCCGAGCTGCGCGAGGCCCTGCGTGCCCTTGAGGAAAAGGCCGCTGCCAGCGGCGAGCGCCGCGACGTCATTGACGCCGCCATGGCCCGCCTGCAGGACACCGCCACCGCCGCCAGGGTCAGCGCCGCGTCGGCGCAGTCGGCAGGGGAGGCTGCGGCCAACCGCCTGGCCGAGGCACAGCGCCAGGCCGAGGAGCTGAAAGCCGGCGCCGCCGCCACCGACGAGGAACGCCGCCGCGCCGAGCGCCGCTTTAAGGACGCCGAGGAGGCCGTGACCCGCAACGACAACATCAAGGCAGGCCTGAAGCTGAAATTGGACAGCCGCCGCCGTCAGCAGGCCGAGGCTGCCGACAACCTGCAGAAGGCGGACCGAGAAAGGTCCGCCGCCGCCCAGCGCATCCACATTCTGGAAGATCTGGAGCGCAACATGGACGGCTACCAGCAGAGCGTCAAGGCCGTCATGCGCGCGGCGGGCGGCGGGCGGCTGCGGGGCATCATCGGCCCCGTGGCAGGCATCATCACCGTCGAAAAGGGCTACGAGACCGCCATTGAGACAGCGCTCGGCTTTGCGCTGCAGAACATCGTCGTCGAGGACCAGGGCTGTGCCCGCGCCGCCATCGGCTTTTTGAAGGACGAGCGCGCAGGCCGCGCTACGTTTTTGCCGCTGGACACCGTGCAGGGCTCCCGCTTCACGGGCCGCCTGACCGGCACGGCGGAGGTCGCCGCCGACCTGGTCAGGACAGACCCGAAATATCAGCATATCATCGACAATCTTCTGGGCCGCATCATCGTGGTCGAGGACCTGACCGAGGCGTCCGCCGTGGCGCGGAACCTCGGCTACCGGAACCGCATCGTCACGCTGGACGGCCAGGTCATCAACGCGGGCGGCTCGTTCACCGGCGGCTCCACCGCCCGCAGTGTCGGCGTGTTCAGCCGCAAGCAGGAGCTTGACGAGCTGCGCAGCAAGCTGACGAAGCTCGAGCAGAAACGCACCGAGGCGGAAAAGGAATTGGCCGCCCGCAAGGCCGAGGTGGACAACCTCTCGGCCCAGCTGGCCGGTGCCGAGGGCGAGGGCATGAACGCCGCGACGGAACACGTCCGCGCGAACCTCGAGCTCGAGCGCCTGACGAAGGCCGCCGCCCAGTACGACGAGACGGCCCGGAGCATCGAGGCCGAGATCGCCGCCCAGCAGGCCGCCGTGACCCGGAACGAGACCGCGCGCACCGAGGCCGAGAAGGCCCGGACCGACGCCGAGGCCGAGCTGGCGCAGTACACCGCCGAGCTGGCCGCCTTGGGCGAGAGCACGGGCAGCCTGACGGCAGAACGCGAAAAAATCACCGGTGAGCTGTCCGAAAAGCAGCTGCAGCGCCTGGCGGACGAGAAGGACGTCGGCCTGCATGAGGCCGCGCTGGAGGGCTTGCGGAGCCGTACCGGCGAGGCCGACGCCCGCGCCCGTGAGCTGCAGACGGCGATTGAGGCCGCCAAGGCAAAAATCGAGGCCAACGCGCTGAAAATTGCCGAGATGGAGCGCGTGCGCGGCGACAACCAGCAGAAAATTGCCGCCGCGGAGGAAACGATTCGATCTGCCAACGCGGCCCGCCTCGAAAAGGAGGCTGCGATCTCGAAGCTGGGGCAGGACAACCGCGCCCTGACCGACGAGCGCGAGCGGATGAGCGGCGAGATGGCCCGCCTGGCCGAGCGCCGCACCGCCGCCGAGACCGAGCTGAACGACACCAACAGCAAGCTGTGGGAGGAATACCAGCTGACCGAGAGCGAGGCCCGCGGCCAGTGCGTGCCGTTTGAGAGCCTGACCGAGCTGCGCCGCAGCGTGACCGAGGTCCGCGGCAAGATCCGCGCCTTGGGCAACGTCAACGTCGGCGCGATTGACGAATATAAAGAGGTCAGGGAGCGCTATGACTTCATGAAGGCGCAGGTCACCGACGTCGAAAAGGCGAAGGCCGAGCTGACGAAGATGATCGCCGAGCTGTGCAGCGAGATGCAGGAGCTGTTCACGGCGAGCTTTAAGCAGATCAACGCAAACTTCCAGCAAATTTTCAAGGAGCTGTTCGGCGGCGGTCATGCGCGGCTGTACCTGTCGGATGAAGCGAACGTGCTGGAATCCGGCATCGAGATCGAGGTCTCGCCCCCGGGCAAGGTCATCAAGAACCTGTCCGCGCTTTCCGGCGGCGAGCAGGCGCTGGTCGCTATCTCGATCTATTTCGCCATCCTGCGCGTCAACCCCGCGCCGTTCTGCTTCCTCGATGAGATCGAGGCCGCGCTGGACGACGTAAACGTCGCGCGCTATGCGCAGTATCTGCGCCGCATGACGGACCGCACCCAGTTCATTGTCATCACCCACCGCCGCGGCACGATGGAGGCCGCCGACGTCCTCTACGGCGTCACGATGCAGGAGGACGGCGTGTCGAAGATTTTGCGCTTGGATCTGGATAATGTGAGTGCGGACCTTATTACCTGATGGCATCTAGGGGCCGGGCATGCCCGGCCCGCCACATCAATACGACCACCCGCCACAAACCCGCGGGGCAGCAAATCAAAAGTAAGGAGGGCCACGATGGGCTTTTTCAACTTTTTCAAACGCGATATTTCCGAGGAGGAATTTCAGGAGCAGCAAAAGGTCAAGCGCGGGCTGGAAAAGACCCGCACGGGCTTTTTCCAGAGAATCGTCAATACGCTGACCAACGCGCAGATCGACGATGATCTGTACGACCAGCTCGAGGAACAGCTCATTCTGGCCGACGTCGGCCCCGCCTGCGCCGTGCGTCTGGTGGACGAGCTGCACGACGAGGTCGAGGAAAAACACCTGAAAACCGGTCAGGAGGCGCTGGACGCGCTGCGCGGCATCATCTGCCAGGAGCTGACCCCCCGCTACCCGATGGAGCTGGACGGCAAGCCCGCCGTCATTCTGGTCATCGGCGTCAACGGCGTCGGCAAGACCACGACGATTGCCAAGCTGGCCGGCCTGTACAAAAAGCAGGGCCGCCGCGTCATGCTGGCAGCGGGCGATACCTTCCGCGCCGCCGCCAGTGAGCAGCTGGAGCTCTGGGCCGAGCGCGCCGGCGTGCCGCTGGTCCAGGCCGGCATGGGCGCGGACCCTGCGGCGGTCATCTTCGACGCCGTCAAGAGCGCCAACGCCCGCGGCTACGACATGGTCATTGCCGACACCGCCGGACGTCTGCACAACAAGAAGGGACTGATGGACGAGCTGTCCAAAATCTCCCGCAGCGTCAAGAAGGCCAGTCCCGAGGCGAGCCTTGAGGTGCTGCTGGTGCTCGACGCCATCACGGGCCAGAACGCCATCAGCCAGGCCGAGGAGTTTTGCAAGGCCGCCAACGCCACCGGCGTGGTGCTGACCAAGCTCGACGGCACGCCCCGCGGCGGCTGCGCGGTCTCTGTGTGGGAGAACCTCGGTCTGCCCATCCGCTTCATCGGCGTCGGCGAGAAGATCGACGACCTGATGGAATTTGACGCACAGACCTTCGTCGAAAGCCTGCTGCCGGAATCCGCCCTGCAGAAGGACGAAAAAAAAGAGGAAGGGGAGAGCGAAGCATGATCGTTTGCGCTGCCAGCAACAACGCGGGCAAGCTGAAGGAATTGCGCCGCATTCTGGAACGCATGGGCCATGAGGTCAAGAGCCTGCGGGAGCTGGGGATAGACCTTGACCCCGAGGAAACCGGCACGACATTTGCCGAAAACGCCCGCATCAAGGCCGAGGCGTTCTGCAAGGCCAGCGGTCTGCCCACCGTGGCCGATGACTCCGGCCTCTGCACCGACGCGCTGCACGGTGCGCCCGGCGTCTACAGCGCCCGCTACGCCGGGCATCACGGCGACGACGACGCGAACAACGCAAAGCTGCTGCGGGAGCTGGCCGACATGCCGGAGGAACAGCGCGGCGCAAAGTTCGTGTCGGCGGTCTGCTTCATGCTGCCGGACGGGCGCGCACTGGAGGTCGAGGGCGAGTGCCCGGGCCGCATTGCGTTTACGTTGCAGAACGGCGACTACGGCTTCGGCTATGACCCGCTGTTCATCCCCGACGAGTACGGCGCACCCGACGGCAAGCGCCCGAACACCGAACGCCGCAGCTACGCACAGCTCACCCCCGACGAGAAGGACGCCATCAGCCACCGCGGCCGGGCAATGGAGAAGCTGGAAGCGGAATTGCCGACGTTTTTGGGGTGACATTTAAATGCCTTCCCCTTTGGGAAAGCCTTTGTAGGGGCCGGGCATGCCCGGCCCGCAGCATAAAAGCAGCAACCCGTTTAAAAGGAAACCACACAGACTAGAGGGCCGGGCATGCCCGGGCCCTACCGAGATATATACAATAAAAAGGAGATAATTTATGGCACTTACCAGCAAACAGCGCGCGGCTCTGCGCAGCGCGGCGAACACGATGGACCCCGTTTACCAGATCGGCAAGGGCGAGATCGACGACACCCTCAAGCAGGGCATCGCCGACTGCATCGCCGCACGCGAGCTTATCAAAGTAAAGGTGCTGGAAAACAGCGAATATTCCGCCCGCGAGGCCGCCGACATCCTGTGCGAGGCGCTGGACTGCGAGTGCGTGCAGGTCATTGGCCGCAAATTTGTGCTGTTCAAGCAGAAGAAAAAGGAAAGCGCCTACACCGCCGTGCTGGCAAAATGAAAACACTGCTCTACGGCGGGACGTTCGACCCGCCCCACAACGGCCACATGAACAACCTGCGCGCCGCGCTGGCACTGGTACAGCCGGACCGCGCCCTCGTTATGCCCGCGGGCACGCCGCCCCACAAGCACGCCAGCGTCACCCCGGCAGAGCTGCGCCTGCAGATGTGTGCCTGCTTTACAGCGCTGTCCCCGGCGGTGCAGGTCAGCGATTGGGAGATACGCCGGGGCGGGCGCAGCTACACCGTGCACACGCTGGAATGGCTGCGCGGCCAAGACCCGGACGGCGCGCTGTACCTCTGCGTCGGCAGCGACATGCTGCTGACGTTTCAGGAATGGTACCGCTGGCAGGATATGCTGAAAATGGCTGCCCTCGTCGTCGAGAGCCGCACCGGCACCGATGAGGCCGCCCTGCACGCCGCCGCCGCAGAACTGAAAAAGGCCGGGGGCCGCGTCCTTTTTGCCCGCGCCGAGAGCTACCCCTGCGCGTCGAGCGACATCCGCAGCGGGAAGATCCCGCGGGAGCAGTGGCCGGAGGTGCTGCCGCCGGAGGTGCTGGATATTATCAACAAATATAAACTTTACGGGAGCCTGTAGGGCGGCCTGCCCCCAGGCCGCCGCGGCGGGGTGAGGGCACCCCGCCCTACGCATGACCCGAAAAGGCTGCTCTGTAGGGGCCGGGCATGCCCGGCCCGCAGCATAAAAATACACCACCCGTTCAAGGGCAATCACGGCAAAGTTGAGGGCCGGACATGTCCGGCCCCTACAGCCAGTCAGGAGAAGGAAAAACGCCATGGATTACTCCGAAGCCAAGAAGTTGGTCAAGGCCCGCCTGAGCGAAAAGCGCTGGACGCACACGAAAAATGTAAAAAAAATGGCTGTAAAACTTGCCAGGCGCTGGGGCACAGACCCGGAAAAGGCCGCTATGGCGGCAATTTTGCACGATTCCGCCAAGGAACTGCCCAAGCAGGAGTTGTTGCAGATTTTTGCCGATAATGCTATAATAGCAGAAAATGCCCCCGCGCGTCCGTTGCCGGTCTGGCACGGCATCGCCGCCGCCATCCTGGCCGAAACGCAATGGGGCATCACCGACCCGGAAATTTTGTCTGCCATCCGCTGCCATACTACCGGCAAGCCGGGAATGTCCAAGCTCGATAAGATCATCTATTTGGCCGATATGACCAGCGCCGAGCGCGACTGGCCCGGCGTAGACGACCTGCGCGCGCTGGAAATGCAGGATCTGGACCGGGCTCTTTGCGACGCACTCAAGCGCAGCATTGATTTTGTGGAAGAAAAGGGCGGCTCGCTGGACCCTGAAAGCGTCGCCGCTTATGAGTATGCAAAAGCACACCTTGAATAAAAACACTCCACAGAGCAGGGAGGAAATGTAATGAGCGAACCGCGTAAGCTGTATACCGGCAGTGCATCGGGCGGGCTGGATCAGGAGCAGTATGAGGCTGCCCGCCGCCGCGCCCAACAGCTGGCCGAACAGAATGCCCGCCGCCGCACCGTGCAGCAGCCCATGCGCACGGCCCAGGGACGGCATATCAGCCAGCGCCCCGTTGTGACCGAGCAGCCGGCTCCCGCACCCGAGCCGCCGGTACAGGAGCGTGCCCAGCAGGCTGCGCCCGCACCGGAAAAGCCCCGTGAGCTGACCTACGCCCAGCGGCAGGCCATGGCCTACCGCGCCGCTGCCGAGCGCAGATACGGCGATACCTTGCAGTTTCAGGTGCAGCGCCCCCGCCGCACCGTGAACCGCCCGCCGGAGCCGGAGCAGCGCGCCCGGCAGGCCGCCGCCCAGCTGTATGAGCAGCCCGCGGCCCCGCGGCAGGTACAGCAGCCCGCCCCGCGCCCCCAGGCGCAGGCCCCTGTGCAGCAGGCGGCCCCCGTCGGCGGCATCCGGCTGGAGGAGGCTGCCGCGCAGCCCCGCCGCGCAAAGCATGCGGATGCCCCGCAGCCCGCAGCCCATAAGCCCCGCACCGCCGCAGGCGGCAATGGCGGCAGCCGCAAGCCCCCGCGCGATGAGGACGACGCCCCGCGCAAGGCAAAGGGCGGAAAGTCCGGCAAAAAGGGCGGCAGCGGCAAGGGCGGAAACGGGAAAAAGAAGAAAAAGATCCGCTGGTGGCAGATCCTGCTCATCACGCTGCTGGTCATCGCGCTGATCTTCGGCGGTGCGTTCGCGCTCATCATGGGGGCCATCACCCCGGCGGGCGGCAACATCAAGCTGAACCAGCTCATCAACACGCCCAAGGAATTCCAGGGCAAGGAGTTCAACATCCTTGTCACCGGCGTTGACCGTTCGTCCACCGGCGATCTGTCCGCAGGTGCGGCCAATGACTCCAACGTCAACGACGGCATGACCGATATGATTTTGTACGTCCATTTCAACAATGAGACGGGCGAGATGAAGATGCTGCAGATCCCGCGTGATACAATGGTCACGACGGACACGAGCGTCTCCGGCAACTTCCGCATCAACGGTGTGGCCAAGACCCAGGGCAGCGACGGCAACAACAACATGGCCGCCCTGTGTGAGCTGGTCGCAGACCAGTACAAGCTGCCAATCGACGGATTTATGACGATCCGCCTGGAAATGCTGACCGAGCTGGTAGACCTGTTCGGCGGCGTGGAGATCAACGTCCCCGTGGATGTAGACTATGCCGCGCTGGGGCTGGGAGACAGCGTCATTCACGCCGGCTACCAGACGTTGAACGGTGCGTCGATGGAGTTCCTGCTGCGTGCGCGTAAAATTTACCCCGACGGCGACATTGGCCGCCTGAACATGCAGCGCCAGTTCTACGCGGCGCTGTTCCGCAAGCTCAAGAGCATCGGCAACATCTGGGACGTCGCCAAGCTGACCCCCGCCGTGCTGAACTATATGGAGACGAACCTCAGCGCGTCCGACCTCATCAGCTTTGCCATCAGTATGCTGAAAATTGATTCCAGCAAGATCATGATCTGCCAGATGCCGGTCATCAGCGGCCCGCAGTACAACGGCCAGTCGCTTTTGTACCCTGCGCGGCAGGCGGATGCGGACCTGCTGAACCAGTACTTCCGCGAGAACACCGGTCCCGTCGATGCCAGCCAGCTGAACCTGTGCGACAATGTCATTGACCTGTCCGGCTACACGGCCACCGACCCGAAGATCCAGCAGATGGGCGGCCTGATGGCCGAGGCGGACGACGCGCAGAAGAACGATAACCTCGACGGCTCCAACCAGGTCACCGACATCATGGCGTCCGAGTCCACGGCGGAGAGCGAGAGCACCGACACGGATTCCACCGATACCGAGAGCCAGCCGGCAGCGTAATACAGAAAAACTTCGGGTAAAGGCGAAGTTCTCTCCCTCAGCCGCCTGCGGGCGGCAGCTCCCTCGCAGAGGGAGCCGAGAGCCCCTTGGCCCCCTCTGCGAGGGGGCTCCCGCCGCAGCGGGTGGGGGAGAGAACCTCCCGCAGCCCGAAACCTACCCCTTTAAGGAGAACATCTATGGAAAGCAAAGAACTTGCCATTCGTCTGGCGCGTGCGCTGGACGCAAAGAAGGCCGTCAACGTCCACATTCTGGCCGTGGAGGACCTGACCACCGTCACCGAATATTTCGTCATTGCCACGGGTATGTCCACCACCCATGTCGGCGCACTGGCCGATGAGGCCGAGTTCCAGCTGGACCGCGAGGGCGTCAAGGTGCTGCGCACCGAGGGCCACGACGGCAAGCGCTGGGTGCTGCTGGACTACGGCAGCGTCATCGTCCACGTCTTTACCCAGGAGGCCCACGACTACTACGACCTCGAGCACCTCTGGGCCGACGCCACGGTTGTGCCCGCCAGTGAGTGGATGCCGGAGCAGCCCGAGGACGAGCAGTAAAAATGCGGAATGGCTTCCCCCTCGGGGGAAGCTGTCAGCGGCCCCGACCGCTGACTGATGAGGGCAGACTTTCCCGCGGCAGCCTATAAACGGGCAACTGCGGCAAACCCGCCCCTCATCCGGCCCTGTGGGGCCACCTTCAGTCTACGCGCTAAGAGCCGCCTTCGGCGGTTGCGCTCCGACACGCGCCTG
>ERZ826613.2905-NODE-2905-length-15479-cov-5.635438_pt1 | contig 15479 bp, 16 predicted proteins | sample MGYA00519925_ERZ826613 | MGnify/ENA primary metagenome ERZ826613 (study PRJEB31778, sample SAMEA3449236) | human gut metagenome | biome: human gut; feature: human-associated habitat; material: faeces | place: United Kingdom | collected 2010/2012 ... | reverse complement strand
CGCGGAAACCGAAACATCGCTAAACAGATAATCCCTATGCTCACCCCAGTCCACTAGCAGGGACGTGAGCAACTTGCTCGCCTCTGCACGAGTGATGGACGCATCCGGACGGAAGGTGCCGTCCGTGTAGCCGTTCATATACTGCATATGCTCTGCGGTATTCAGCTGCGGCTGCGGCGCCGAATTCTGAGCCGCGCACGCGGAAACCGGCAGGACTGCCGCCATGAGTGTCGCAAGCATACCTGCGGTCATTCGCTTTTTCATCATACTTTCATACTCTCCTTCAGATCGTTTTCGGGGATAGTATTGAATTAGACGGAATCACTCGTCATTTGGTTCCCTGTTTTGCTCATCTTTTTTACTTTTTTCTTTTTCGGGATCGAGCACGACCGGAATGAGCGCTGCCGCCAGCTTGCCCTTGCCGCGGTGCTTGACGTAGAAGAAGCCGATGATGGAAAACGCGATCGCACCGATGCAGTTGACCTGCAGATCCTTCATCGTGTCGATCAGGCCAATATCCAGATAGCCGCCAAGCTGCTCCGTCCAATCCTCACCGTTGACAATGACCGACTCAATCTGCACATGCACCGGCACATTCAGGCCGTCCGGGTTGAGCGACACCGAGTTGACCTCGTGCACGACATAGTCCTTCTGCATGTCCGTGTTCATCACCTGATCAGCGGTGAACTCGAAAAATTCCCACAACACGCCGACCGTCATGGAGAAGCAGAACGCCACGATAGCCAGGAACAGCGGTGACAGCTTGAAGGTAAACCGTTCGCTTCGGTTAAACAGGTCAACCAGGCAGAAGCCGACCGCCGCGACCAGAAATCCGTTTATCGTGTGCAGCATGGTGTCCCATCCGGGAATGATGGTGTAGAACGAATTGATCTCGCCCATGATCTCGGCGGCATAGATAAAGCAGTAGATGATAGCTTCCATCATCGGCGGGATGTCGATGGCAAGCTGTTTTTCAATCAGCGTCGGCATCGCCAGCAGCACGAGCGACAGCACGCATACGAACATATTCTCATACCGCTGCATGAACGCACAGCGTATGAATGTCAGCACGACCAGAAGCGACAGTACGCCGCGAATGGTCAGTCTGCGGCGTACGCGGCGGCGCTGCTCCGTGACACGCTGCTGTAATTGTTTTTTATCCATATTTGTTAACTCCTTGAAGTAATCGCGAAAAGGGTAAAAGAGAGAACAACGTGTTTCGTTGTTCTCTCCATAGTTTGTGTATTGCTTACAGGACATAAACCTGCGTGGTCTCGTACACCTCGTAAACCTTCTTGAGCGAGGCCATCTCGGTGCCGGCCAGACGGGCACATGCACGGCCCATCGCAACGGCGTAGCGTGCCACCTCGTCAAACTTCATGCCCGCGTGCATAGCGTTTGCAATCGCGCCGACCATTGCATCACCGGTACCGACCGCACCTTCGTCGTAGATTTTCGGGGTGGTAGTAACGTATAGCGACTCCGGCTCGTCCTTTGCGGTCAGCAGAGCGCCCTTCTGACCCATGGAAACACAAACAGCCTTTGCGCCCATATCCAGCATCTTGCGTGCAGAATGTACAACGACCTCGGGATCGGCGGACGGCTTGTCGCCGACAGCCTCAGCCAGCTCGAAGATGTTCGGCTTTACAAAGTCCGGCTCGCACCCCAGTGCCTCCTGCAGCAGCTCGCCCTGTGCGTCGATGATCAGCTTGCAGCCGTGCTTCTTGATGGTCTTGCACAGCTTACGGTAGTTCTTCAGCGGGAACTCCGGCGGCGTAGAACCCGACAGAACGAAGATATTGCCCTCGTCCAGATAGTTCTCCATGCGATCGAGCAAACGCAGGAAATCCGAATCATCCAGCTTGTTGCCGGGCTCGTTTACCTCGGTGTGGCCGCCCTGCGCATCAATGATCTGCGTATTGACACGGAGTTGTCCCGCAATATCAACAAAATCGTGGTGAATGTCCGCTGCTGTCAGCATGTCCTTCATAATGCGGCCGTTTGTGCCCGCACTGAAGCCAAGCGCAATACTGCTGCCGCCCAACGCCTTGATCGCGCGCGACACGTTGATGCCCTTGCCGCCCGGTTCCAGATGACTGGACACCGCGCGATTGAGCTTGCCCACCTGCAGCGGGTGCTCGATCCGCTGCGTACGATCCAGTGCAGCGTTAAGCGTTATCGTGATAATCATGGGACGCCCCTCCTGAAATAAAATTTCCCTCATCGCGGCTCCGCATTTGTCCCGTGCGAATAACCGCGTTCTTCTCTAATATATATTTTACAAAATCCGGTCCATAATGTAAATGGTTTTTCTTGATGTTAGCCGCATTTAACCGGGTTGTTTTTGTACCCAAACTTTATTTGATCCAGCCGCACAAAAAAGACTGCGCCGAGCAGCAGCACTACGGCGATCGCCGCAATCTGTTCTTTCGTCATGCTGTTTCTCGTTTCACTTGTGGTACTTGCCGCCTGCCGCGATATTGAGCGCGCGGTAAATCTGCTCGAGCACCATCACTCTTGCTAAATGATGCGGAAACGTCATCGGTGACATGGACAGCCGCAGCGCCGCCTTCTTTTTCACCCGCTCGGACAGGCCGCACGAGCCACCGATGAGCACGCAGATCTTGCTTGTCCCCGATACGGTCAGCTTTCCGAAATAGTCCGCCAGCTGCTCAGAGGACATCGGCTTGCCTTCGACACACATCGCAATCACAGACGCGCCGGGCAGCAGCTTGCTCTCGATGAGCGCGGCTTCCTTTTCGAGCGCCTGCGCGATTTCGCCCTCAGAGGGCGTCTGCGGCAGACGCTGCTCGGGCAGCTCGATGATCTCTAATTTACAATATGCGCCGAGGCGCTTGGTATATTCCTTGACAGCGTCCGCCCAGAATTTTTCTCCGAGCTTTCCGACGCAGATCAGCCGGACAGAGAGCATAGTTTTTCCTCCCCAAACGATACCGGATGCTCCATGTGCTCCTTTGGTGCAACGAGCACCTCGCACGCGGGCAGCCCGCGCAGCGCCGACAGCGTTTGCTGCCGCGCCAGCTCCGGCATGTTGTTTTTCTCACTCAGGTGCGCCAGCACGAGCGTTCGCGTGCCGCTTTTCACCAGATCCGCTGCAAATACGGCGCAGTCCGGATTGGACAGGTGCCCGCTCGGTCCGGCAACACGCATCTTGAGCGAATACGGGTACGGACCGGCCTGCAGCATGTGCGGGTCATGGTTGCTCTCCAGCACGACCATTTCACAGCCGCGCAGAAGCTCGGCCGCATCGCGCGGCACAAAGCCAAGGTCGGTCGCAAAGCCGAACCGGCTGCCGCCGTGCTCAAATATGTAGCCCGTGCTCTCGGCTGCGTCATGCGGCGTCGGGAACGGCACAACGTCCACATCCCTGACCCAGAAGCGCTCACCGCTGTCGAATATGTTCAGACGGTCGGCGTACTCCGGATTCTTTTCCTCGAAAGCCTCGGCTGTGCCGCGAGTGGCAAACACCGGCGCCTTCGCTTTTTTAAGAAACATCGGCAGTCCCTTCACATGGTCGATGTGCTCATGCGTCAGCACCACCGCCGAAATATCCTCCAGCGTGAGCGACAGTGCCTTCAGCGCAGTCGTAATCCTGCGCAGCGATACACCGAGATCGATCAGAATCGCGGTGCCGTCCGCCATATATAAGCCGCAGTTGCCGCTCGAACCGCTGGCGATACTGTAATAATAATGCTCTGCCATGGTACTCCTTCAGCAGTTGTTTTCATCCGTTTGTGTGCTGCAGAAAGGCGGTTCGCGTTAGAATCATCGGTGTGACGTTTCCGCAGTAGAATGCGAACGGTTCCCCGGCAATCTCTGCGCCGAATCCGGTAAGAATGTGCACCGTTGCGTCTCTCGCTTCGAGGAAAATGTTATCCACATCCTGTGCAAAAACATCGTCCAGCACACGTTTCAGCAGAAAGGTTCCCTTGTGCTGTCCGCGCAGCCTGCGCGCGACCGTGATGCGGCCCATGTGCCACTGCCCGCCCTCACGGTAAATGGCCGCTGTGCCGACGAGTTCGCCGTCCTGCTCCATGCACCACCACTGCGGCTGCTTATCCGCCGGGATGAAGTTCAGCTCCTTCGGAATATCCTGCTCGTCCGCGAAAATCTGCGCGGCAAAAGCGAGAACCGCATCTATGTCCGCATCAGACGCACGCCGAACCATACACTCTGCTTTCATTCTGCTCATCTGCCTTATATTCTGCAAAAAAGGCGAAAGGATGCTCCCTCCGCCTTTTTTCCTCATTACAATTAGAAATTACTTGTTCTCGGCGCTTTCCGGAATCTCGGAGCGATACATATCCGCACCCAGAGCAACAAACTTCTCTACGAGCGTCTCATAGCCGCGCTCGATGTTCTGCACCTGCTCGACCTCGGTAACACCCTTGGCTGCCAGACCGGCGATAACCATCGCCGCGCCTGCACGCAGGTCGTGTGCACGGACCGGAGCACCATTCAGCTCCCTGACACCCTCAACAACCGCGATCGCGCCATCCACATGAATGTTTGCACCCATGCGAGTCAGCTCCTCGGTATAGCGGTAGCGGCTGCCCCAGATCCCCTCGGTGATGATGCTGGTGCCCTCTGCCAGACACAGCGCCGTCGTCATCTGCGGCTGCATATCGGTCGGGAAGCCCGGGTACGGCAGGGTCTTGATGTTGGTCTTGGTCAGCTTGCCCTCGCGGCGAACGAGCACCGCATCGTCAAACTCGGTGACCTCAACGCTCATCTCGCGCAGCTTTGCGGTGATGCACTCCAGATGACGCGGAATAACATTCTTCACCAGAACTGAACCGCCGCAGGCTGCAACGGCTGCCATGAAGGTGCCCGCCTCGATCTGATCCGGAATGATGGAGTAACTGCCGCCGTGCAGGCTCTCTACACCGCGGATCTTGATCACATCGGTGCCGGCGCCCTTAACATCCGCGCCCATTGCATTCAGGAAGTTCGCCAGATCGACAATGTGCGGCTCCTTCGCGCAGTTCTCCATAATCGTCTGACCCTTGGCCAGAACGGCTGCGAGCATGATGTTCATGGTCGCGCCGACCGTAACAACGTCAAAATAAATATGTGCGCCGTGCAGGCCGTCCTCGGGTGCCTCGACCCGGATGTAACCGCCCTTGGGCAGCGTTACCTTTGCGCCCAGGGCTTCAAAACCCTTGATGTGCTGGTCGATCGGACGGACGCCGCCGAAGTTGCAGCCGCCTGGCATTGCTACCTCGGCAAAGCCGTACTTGCCGAGCAGCACGCCGAGCAGATAGTAGGATGCGCGCAGCTTGCGCTCCAGCTCGTGCGGCTTGAGACTCGGGTTCTGCGTATTCTGGATTTCCACCGTAGTGGCGTTGATCTGGCGGATCTGCGCGCCCAGCTCACGCATGATCTCCATCTGCAGCGTTACATCAATGATCTTGGGCACGTTTTCAAGACGAACCGGGCCATCTGCCAGCAGAGCCGCCGGAACAATTGCGACCGCTGCATTCTTTGCGCCGGAGATGGTCACCTCACCATTCAGCGTCTTGCCGCCGTTGATTACATACTTTGTCAATCTACCTACTCCTCACTAAGCCTTGGCGCGGAAATCTCCGCGTTTTTCTCCGAATACTGTATCTTATGTCAGCGAATGACTGTCCGTGCCGATCCTCTTTACAGGCAGCTCCGACAGCGGCTAAACCCATTCGCGTAAAATCTCACTAATACATTTTACCACAATTTCAGATAAAGAAAAGCAGTTTTTCAGTTTTCTTCACCGATAATCGTCTTTTTGTCACAATCCACCAAATATTCGCCTGTTTCGGTGTCAATCTTCCAAGTAGGTGTAAGACGAATACGGCGGCTGCTGTCGGTTTGCATACGATAACCGGCCGTCATTGACTCGATCGTACCGGTTTCGCCGCTTTCTGCGGCAAACTGCAGCAGAGCATCTGCTGCGCTGCAGGTAATGCTGATGCCGTTCGCGGTGGTGTACGGCGTGCCGAAGCTCCACAGTCCGACGAGCGACACCGAGCCGTCTCCGGCAGAAAAGTCCAGTGTCAGCCGCCGATTGTGCACCGGCAGTCCGGCGACCGAGCCGGTCAGCGTAACTACCGTGTCCTCCGCTGTCCAATCGGCCTGCTCGGCCTGAAAGCCCCACCGGCTGCACAGTCGGCGCGCCTGCTCGAGCGCTTCCGATGCGGAAGTCGGCGCAGATTCAGTCAGCGTATAGTCCGCCTGCACATTGCCGTCCGCCTGCCACTCGAGCGTGCCCCTGTCGCTCTCAAAGCACACCGTGCCGTCCTCCTGCTCGGTGCGTTCAGCGTGTTCGCCCAGCATGGCGGCTGCGACTTTTTCCTCATCTGCGCGGCTGCGGTCGAGCGACAGCTCGGGCAGCGTGATGTCCTCTGGAAACGAGAACGCCGTATCCAGCTGCATCCCTCTGGCGCTCACCAGCGTGCGCAGATTGGCCTCAAGCTCACTCGTTCTCCGGTGGCTTTGCCAGCCGCGTACCGCCAGATTGCCCAGCAGAAACAGGTTGATCGTAAGCAGTATTGCGATCAGTATATTTTTGACTTTATCCCATTGCAAGCGCTCTCATCTCCCTTCTGCGGTCACTCTGCCGCATTTTTCAGATAGAACCGGCTCGGTACATACTGTCCGTCCTGTGCCCGGTAGGCTGCCATCAGACCGCGTTCCGCGCCGGAGGCTCCGGCTGCCGCCTGTTTTGCGGGCATGACCGTGCGTTTGCCGCCGGTCGGCTGAAATTTCTGCAGCCGAATCGTTGCCGTGCGCAGCGCACTGCCATCGAATACGAAGGTTGCAAAGTCCGCGTCACCGAGCACCGGCACGCCGCTGTACATCTGCAGAAAAATCAGTGTGGTTTGCTCGCCGCTGCGCTCCACCGCGTACAGCGACGCATGCGTATCCGTATCGCCCGCTCGCTGCGCCGCATCGAGAATCAGCCGGGCGCAGTCCAGCTGTGCATCCAGCGCCGCCGCATCCGTGATATCGCTTTCGTCATAAGCGCTCACCGTTGCCGAGCCGTCCGTGGACGCGTACTGCACCAGACCGGACGCATTCAGCCGCAGTGTGCTCGTATCATCGAGGAACACGCGGACAGTTCCGTCCTGCTCGTTGTAAAAATCCGTGTAGGCCGTGTAGCCGAATGCACCAAGCAAATCCTCCAGTCCGGTGCCGCTCTGTGCGGCAAACAGGTTGATCTGCGCCGGCTTCAGCACCGGAAGCGACAGCGCCTCGCTGTCAAACAGCAGCGTTTCCGGATAGACCGCATACGCATCTCCCGCAAAGCTGCATGACAGACCGCGGAAGTTCTTCTGTGCCTCCCCGAGTGCATTCTGCGAGACCGCTGCATCCGCAGCATACAGCCTGCCGTCTGCCATACGGACAAACAGCCGTTGCACACCGGCGGCATACACCAGTGTTTCGACCTGCAGGCGGTCATTATCCTTCCACGAGCCGCCCAGCCAGCCCGCAATAGACTGCATCGGGATTGCACCGTGGTAGCGCAGCAGCGCACAGCTGCCCGACCGCAGAGCCGTGCACAGCTCACTCTCATCAGCCGGCCGCAGCCCCTCACCTGTGAGCGCCTGCGACCACAGCGAACGCGTTGCCGTGATGCCGGCGTCAATATCGGTCAGATTGTACTGCACGCCGTACAGCTTGCCGTCAACGGTCAGCGCCATCTGTGCCGGATCCGCCGCCGAAACACCGGAGGACCGTATCTCATAGCCCACCGCACCGCCTACAAAGCGGTCGTGCAGACGGCGGAGTGCGCTGTCTGCGGGCATTTGCGCAATGTTCAGACCCATCAGCCAGTTTACCGCACACAGCACGCCCATCAGTCCGCACAGCACCAAAAGCGAGATATTCTTTGCGGTGTTCTTCGCTGAGCGTTTCGCACCTCTCATACCTTACCCTCCCTGCCGTGCGGCTTGAGGTCGGTCGGAAGCGTGATCGTCACGGTCGTGCCCTTGCCGTATTCACTGGTCAGAGCGATCTTGCCCTCGTGCTGCTCAACGATCTCCTTGGCGATCGCCAGACCCAGTCCGGTGCCGCCAGCGGCACGCGAGCGTGCCTTGTCCACGCGGTAGAATCGCTCAAACAGGCGCGGCACATCGTCCGCCGGAATGCCGACACCGTTGTCCTCAACTGTGACGCGCACATGGTTTGCGCCTGCGCGCTGTGCCGTCAGACGGATCCTGCCGCCCGAAGGCGTGTACTTGACCGCGTTGGACAGAATATTTACCACAACCTGCTCAATGCGTTCTCTGTCTCCGACCATCGGCGGCAGGTTCGGCTCGGTCTCAACGAGGATCATGTGACCACTGTCCTCGGCGGTCAGCTTCATGGCATTCGTCACCTTTTTCAGCAGATCGGACACCGAGAACCGCGTCATACGCAGCTCCATCCGTCCGTAATCCAGCTTGGAAAGCGTCAGCAGATCGGTGACAATACGCGCCATGCGCTCGCTCTCGCTCGAAATAACGCCCAGAAACTGCTTTTCCGTGTCAAGCGGCAGCTCTCCGGCGGCATCGAGCAGCGTTTCGGTGTACGAGCGGATATTCGTCAGCGGCGTGCGCAGCTCGTGCGACACGTTTGCCACAAACTCGCGGCGTGCGTCATCCAGACGGCGCTGCTCGGTGACATCGTGAATGACCGCGATGACACCGCCCTCGCCGTCCAGTGCGCCGTAAGGCGCCAGCGTGACGGACAGCACGCGCCCAAATCGCGTAATCTCGTTCGTAAGGAAGCTGCGCGAGACGGTTTCATCCGTATCCGGCATGTCCAGATCGGCGAACATCTCATCAAAGCTCAGCTTCTGCTCTACACGCACGCCCAGCAGATTTTCGGTTGCCGGATTCATGTGGATGAGCGTGCCGTCGGTCGTGAAGGCGGCTACGCCGTCGGTCATGTGCAGGAACAGCGTGTTCAGCTTGTCGCGCTCGCCCTGTACCTCGCCGACCGTGTTTTTCAAACGGTGCGCCATGTAATTGAACGAACGGGTCAGCTCGCCGATCTCATCCGACGACTGCACGCCGAGGTCCTGATCAAAGTTGCCTTCCGCGATCGACCGCGCCCCCTCGGTGATGCGCTCGATCGGCGTGGTGATGGTCTTGCTGAGCAGGAAGGACAGCAGGATAGCCGCCAGCAGGCCGAACATCATCGCCTGCATGACAATCTGGAAGAACCGCCACGACAGATCGGAAATCTCCCGCTTGTTGTCCGCGATATACACGATGTAGTCCACCGCACCGTCGCCGTTCTTGTCGAGCGGCACCGCAATGTCCATAATGCTGTCGGATACCGCCGAGCGCGTTCCGGTCTCTCCTGCCATTGCGGCAATGACGTTGCTCGTGCGGGTGACGGATACGTTCGGGTTGGAGCCGTCAAGGAAGCCGCCCTCACTGTCGAGAATGGCATAGTTGCGGTAATCGTCAATGCCGAGTCGGCTCTTGTGGGCATCTATGATGGTTTTCAGACCATCCGTGCCGGGTTCGGCAGCCGCCTCCTGCATGGAGCGGATGGTGTCGGTCGTGAACACCGCCTGCATCTGCTCATAAAAGCTGTTCAGATAGAAGGTATTGATACTGTTGATCAGAAACGTGCCGACCACCGCCATAACGGATACGATCAGCAGCACCAGAATCAGCACCAGTTTTCTGTGTAGTGAACGGAACATAGCTTACTCCCCGTCAGCAAAGTAATATCCCATGCCTCTTTTTGTGATGATGTATCTGGGACTTGCCGGTTCATCCTCGATCTTCTCGCGCAGACGGCGGATCGCCACGTCCACCGCACGCAGGTCGCCGTAGTAGTCATAGCCCCAGACCTGCTCCATCAGCTCCTCACGGGAGAAAACCCGCCCCGGAGCAGCGGACAGGAAGCACAGAATATCAAATTCCCGCGCGGAAAGCTCGAGCGGATGACCGTTTTTGTATACCATGCCGTTGTCCTTGGATACACGCAGACCGCCGCCGGACGGCGCTTCCGCCTTTTCCCTGTCCTCTCCTGCGTAGGTACGGCGCATGTTCGCCTTGACGCGCGCCATCAGCTCACGCATGGAGAACGGCTTGGTGATATAGTCGTCTGCACCCAGTTCGAGACCCATGACCTTGTCGGTCTCTTCCTCACGGGCGGTCAGCATGATGATCGGCGTGTCCTTTTCCGCGCGTACCCGCCTGCAGACCTCAAAGCCGTCCATCTCGGGCAGCATCACGTCCAGCAGAATCAGGTCGGGCGCTTCCTCAAGCGCGCAGCGCAGACCTTCCGCGCCGTCATACGCCGCGAGTGTGTCGTAGCCCTCACGCTGTAAATTGAATACCAGAATGTCTGAAATGGCCTTTTCGTCCTCAACCACAAGGATTTTTTTCTTATCCAAACCCTTTCCTCCTCTGCACTCTCCAATCTCCACTCTTATCTTAGTAAAGATTCTTCAGCTTTGCTCTATACATAGCCGCCACCGTTTTTGCATCGCGGATCTCGTCCCGCTCGATCATTTTCTCTACCTCTGCGATCGGCAGTCGCACGACCTCGACAAATTCGTCCTCATCCGGCTGCATTTCGCCCTCGGTCAGATCAAGCGCGGCAAACAGATAGGTCACCTCGGTCAGAAAGCCGGGAGACGGATAAATCGCGCCGAGCGGCACGATGCGTCCGGCGGTACAGCCGGTTTCTTCTTTCAGCTCGCGGATGCCGCATTCCTCGGCGTCCTCCGGACCGTGGTCCATCTTGCCGGCGGGCATTTCGAGCAGCTCGGTATCGAACGCATAGCGGAACTGCCGCACAAGAATAACGTTGCCGTCCTTGTCGAACGGCAGCACGCCGACACCGCCAACATGCTCACAGACCTCGCGCGGCGCGGTTTTGCCGTTCGGCAGTGACACCTCGTCCACACGAGCGGTCATGATCCTGCCTCTGAACTTATATTCGCTGGAAAGCTGTTTTTCTGTCATATCCATAGAAAAAATCCTCCTTAATCAGCTGCATTTACACAGCGCAGGATATAAGCGGTCTCCGGCGGGACGGATACGATCAGACCGTCCGGGTCGGCGTACGCGAAGCCCTCGCCGCTGAGCAGGTCGAGCGCATACAGCGCATCAATTTTTGTTTCCGCATACTGGTGTCCGCGGTTGACCACGATCACCAGACGCGAGTCTCCGCTCGTGCGCTCGTATCGCAGCAGTGCACCGGCTGTCGTGTCGCTGAACTGCAGGTCGCCGTCCGCGAGCGTCTGCTCCTCGGCACGGATTTCGCACAGCTTGCGGTAGAACGCAAGCAGCTCCTGGTTTTCATGTCCCCACGGGTAGGTCCGGCGGTTGAACGGGTCCTCGAAGCCCTGCTGACCGGCCTCATCACCGTAGTAAATGGTCGGAGAACCCGGCATGGTGAACTGGATGACCGCCGCCATCCGCAGGCGGCGCAGCGCAACCTCCAGACGGTCCGGCGGCAGCTGATAGTGTGCGCGGCCGTTTCTGTCCATTTTCCACTCGTTCTCGGTTACGCCGAAAAGGGTGAGCGCACGCGCGGTGTCATGCGTACCTACAACGTTCATCAGGTTGTAGAACACGTCCCGCGGGTAGTTTTCGCGGATGCACTCCATGCTCTCCGCGAAATGCTCGGCAGTGCCGCCGTTCAAAAAGCCGAGGATGGCGTCTCGCAGCGGGTAGTTCATGACGGAATCCAGTTCGCCGCCCTGGAAATAGCGCCGACGCTCGGAGTACGCAATTTTGTTGGACGCATCCTCCCACACCTCACCGATGATGAGCGCATCGGATTTCTCCCTGCGGGCGGCAGCGTTCAGCTTCTGGATGAAGCTGTCCGGCAGCTCGTCGGCAACATCCAACCGCCAGCCGGACGCGCCCAGCCGCAGCCAGCGGCGGACCACGCTGTCCTCGTCCTCGATGATGTAATCCTGATAGCTGCCGTCGGTCTCATTGACCTGCGGGAGCGTGTAGATGCCCCACCACGAGCCGTACTCGTTCGGCCAGTTGTGAAAGTCGAACCAGCTGAAATACGGCGATTCCTTGGACTGGAACGCGCCTACGCTGTCATAATGGCCGCGTGCGTTGAAATAGCGGCTGTCGTAGCCGGTGTGATTGAACACGCCGTCCAGTACAACGCGCATGCCGCGTCTGGCGGCTTCGCTGCACAGCGCACGGAAGTCCTCCTCACAGCCGAGCAGCGGGTCGATGCGCTTGTAATCGCCGGTATCGTAGCGGTGATTGGAATACGCCTGAAAGATCGGATTGAAATAAATGGTGGTAACGTGCAGGCTCTCCAGATAATCCAGCTTGGCGTATACGCCGCGCAGCGTGCCGCCGAAAAAGTCGTTGTTGAGGATTTCGCCGTGCTCATCCGGCAGATAGACCGGAATATCGTCCCAGTTCTGGTGCAGCACACGCTCGACCACGCCTTCACCCTCCGGCTGCTCGGGCGCCTTGTCGCGGCAGAAGCGGTCCGGAAAAATGTTGTAGGTGATGCCCTCACCGAACCAGCGCGGCGTATGGTACTCGCCGTCGTACACAGTCAGCTGGTACTTATCGCCGACCGCCTCGAGCAGCTCCGCCTGACCGCCGTAGCCGCGTGCACAGTAGTGCAGACCATCCGCCAGCTCCACCGAAAAATAATACCAGTACAGACCGGGATGCGGCGGCGTATAGGTTACCGTATACCGATCATGTGAGCCTTGATAGCCGCACCAGTGCAGCGGATGGGATTCGGCCTGACAGCCATCTTCCTCAATCCAAAGGGTAACCTGCAGCGCGCCCTGTGCCCGCTGCGGATAAACAGAAAACTCGACCGCCTGCCCTGCCGGTACCGCGCCGTACGGCTTCTTGCATGCAGTGCTGCGGGAGTGAAACATACTATCAGAAATGCGATTCACGCAAGCTCCTCCAAACATATATCCTCTTGCCAAATCATACCTTACCATTATATCAGCAATATTGGCGGTATTACTTTTAGTATAGCACAAAACCGCAGAACGGTAAACAAAAGCTGTCGCACGAAAGAAAAGAAAAACCGGTTCAATACAAACTTTTTAGGCGCAAAGCAAAGAGCTGACTCCAACGGAGTCAGCTCTTTGGATCCAGTTTTGATTTTAGCCGAGCAGGTTCAGGATTTCTTCCTTCGGCATAGCGCCAACAGCCTTATTGGCAACCTCGCCGTTCTTCATCACGATCAGGGTCGGGATGGAGACAATGCGGAACTGCATGGACAGCTCGCCCTGCTCGTCTACATTGATCTTGCCCACCTTGAGGGCACCGCTTTTTTCTTCGGCAAGCTCATGCAGTATAGGAGAGAGCATTTTGCACGGTCCGCACCAGTCCGCGTAGAAATCCAGCAAAACGGGTTTGTCGGAATGCAGTACCTCGTTTTCAAAATTCGCAGCAGTAATTTTCAGTTCAGTCATGAGAGTGACTCCTTTCGTTGATCTTTTATGATTCTTTGTTTTTCAGCTTGCAAATACCCTGCGTCATGGTTGATTTCCATGTTCGCCACATCTTTCTTGTTTATTGATTGTGGCTATATCATACCGCAGGACAAAGCATTTTTCTGTGACGAGGTCACGTTGATAAAAAAAATCCGGTGCTCAAAAAAGCACCGGATTTTTGAAAGATGAATTACGCTTTCCACAGACTGTGGAGGTTGCAGTAGGCGTAGACCGCCTCGACCTCATCGCCCTCGCAGAGCGCGAAGCAGACCTCCGGCTTTTCGCCGGGATGCAGTTCCTTACGCTGATTGCCCTGCTTGGTCTGGAGAGATACCCATTCGATGTAGTGCTCCGGCAGCATGGGGTGCTCCACGGAGCCGACCTTGACATGGACGATGCCGTTTTCCACCGTCCAGACAGGGACGTGCTTCTCCACGGCGGCGTCGGTGGTGCCGGGAACGAGCTCGCTCATCGGCTCGCCGCAGCAGACGACAGGGACGCCTACGTCCTTAACTTTGGCAATGATGTTACCGCAACGCTTGCAAATGTAAAACTTCTGATCCATGATAATTCTCCTTTTCTTTACTTTAATAGTTTTCTGCGTGAATTTCAAAATAGCTCTGGGGATGGTTGCAGGCAGGGCAGACCTCCGGCGCTTTCTCACCGATCACAATGTGACCGCAGTTGCGGCACTCCCACACCTTGACCTCGCTCTTGGCGAAGACCTCCGCCATCTCCACATTGTGCAGCAGGGCACGGTAGCGCTCCTCGTGGTGCTTTTCAATGGCGGCGACCAGGCGGAAACGCTGCGCCAGCTCATGGAAACCTTCCTCATCGGCAGTTTTGGCAAAGCCGTCGTACATATCCGTCCACTCGTAGTTCTCGCCCTCAGCGGCGGAGAGAAGGTTTTCGGCGGTGTCGCCAATGCCGTTCAGCTCTTTGAACCACAGCTTGGCGTGTTCCTTCTCATTATCAGCGGTTTTGAGGAACAGTGCCGCGATCTGCTCGTAGCCTTCCTTCTTGGCCTTGGATGCAAAATAGGTGTACTTGTTGCGTGCCTCGGACTCACCGGCAAAGGCAGCCATCAGGTTTTTTTCGGTTTGAGTTCCTGCGTATTTCGTTTCTTTCATGGTGGATACTCCTTCCTGTTTTTCTGCTTTTATTGTAGCAAATCTATGATTTTCTTCTGTAACGAAGTCACATTTCTTTTTATTTTAGACGATTTAGTCTGTTCTTATCCCGCAGCGTGATTGCACCACGCTTCAGCTCCACCAGCCCGTCCTCCGAGAAGCTTTTGAGCATCCGTGCCACCGCCTCCCGTGCCGAGCTGATGTGCTGGGCAATCTGCTCATGGGTCATGCGTATCGTGTCGGAGCCTGTACGTTCCGCTTCGGCAAGGAGAAATTCTGCCAGGCGCTGATCCAATCCCTTGAACATAATCTGCTGCATCGCCCACATCACATCAGAAAACCGTTTCGTTGCCAGTTCATAGAGAAAACAGCGGACATGGAGATTTTTCTCCTTGAGTGCAGCAATGACAATTGCAGGGATAATCAGAACGTCCGTATCCATTCCGGCAGTCATTTGCGTATCAAAGGTGATCTGACTGATCACGCAGGAGGCGGAAAGCACGCATAGTTCGCCCGGATACAGGCGGAACAGCGTTACCTCCCGCCCCTCATCAGAGAGAAGATAGGTGCGGATCTCGCCGGAAAGAATAAGCAGCATTCCGAGACATTCATTGTCGCTGCTGTGAACGAACGCACCCTTTTTATAATGACGGACAAAGGCACTTCGGCGTAGCGTTTCTTGCTCCTGTTCGGTCAAGGATGACCAGAACGGAAGTTGTGTCAGTGTGCGTTCCATATCAATGGCAGCTGTGCTTGCCGCAGCCGTGGTCACCGCAGGAGTGACCAGCCTCGCCGTGCTCATGGTCATGGTGGTCACAGTGAACATTGGGATCGTAGCCCAAACTTCCGTTGAGCAATGCGCTCACCGCCGCATCAGCGTCCCCGCTGACACCGCCGTA
>ERZ826613.2899-NODE-2899-length-15506-cov-4.952107_pt1 | contig 15506 bp, 19 predicted proteins | sample MGYA00519925_ERZ826613 | MGnify/ENA primary metagenome ERZ826613 (study PRJEB31778, sample SAMEA3449236) | human gut metagenome | biome: human gut; feature: human-associated habitat; material: faeces | place: United Kingdom | collected 2010/2012 ... | reverse complement strand
AGCTTTGTCTGATCGGAAGTATTTTATTCTTTTTACACAAAATTTTTCAGGGTCTTAAATGAACCGCTTTTATTTAGTGGTAGTGTTATTCATTGCTGTAATCGAATTCAATCGTAAAGTTTTGTGAGTCATTCAGATGAACGTCCACATCAATACCCTTTTCGTTGAATCCTGTTACGGCGCACATACCGAGCTTAGTGTTCTCGATTTTTTCCTCTAAGCTCTTTTTGTGTAATGATGAAAGAAAATCTGCAGCATCCTTAAGCTTGTCTCTGGAATCCACCTTTACCGTGTAATTACAGGAGTTATCAATCGTGTAGGTGCGTTTGGATTTCTTCTTCCCTTTTTTCTTGCTCTTTTTCTTTAACTTCTTGTCATTACTGTCGGTCACTTCTGGGGTATAGCATTTACTCATATTGTCATCCTCCTCGTAGTCATCATAATCGTTATAGTTATCTTCAATGTAATAATCATTATTATCATATTGATCGACATAGTTATTATCAGTAATAACCGGTGATGCTTCTGCACACTCTTGTGGTTCATCTTCTGATACTTCAAGAAAATCAAAACCATTTTTAAGGGAATGGGGAGTGTCATCAAATAACTCATTGTTTCCCTTTTTGATTATGTCAAAACCATTTTCATGCAAAACATGGTTGCAGTATGTTTTAAAATTATTAAGTTCTGTCGGACCCTGTGAAAACTTTCTGCCATCCTTATAGGAAACCGAATTTATAAGAAAGTGCAGATGTCTTGTACTGGTATCGGTATGAAGAGCAAACACACTCTGAAATCCATCAAAATATGATGATATTCTTCTGCCGATTTCCATGTATGAAGCATTTGTATTTTCTTTTTTGTCGGGAGTAACAGACAGAACAAAGTGTTCTGCCTGCTTGCCGTTTGTTTTATGATGAACCTTGCAGACAGTATTCATATCTCTTAATGGTGCTGTTTTACTGCACCCATATGTATCGACATACTGTCCGTCAGCAGTTTTATGGTTTTCTGTCAGATAGTCAATTAAAGTATTTTTATAGTCAGGATCTTTGTTGGATCCTGATACATGTTTAAGAATTGACATCAATATCACCTTCTTTGGTTTTAAATACAGTGACTGTATCAATAATTTCTGCAAACATTGCTGAAATATTGTCAAGCTTATTTAAAAGGAGTTCTTCAGACAGGTTATCCGTTTTCTGCAATCTTATTGCATTTCTCACTTCAATCAGAAGTCCGCTCAGGGCAGCAGCAATTTCCTGCCCCTTTTCAAGGACAATTATTTTATCGGGTGAAACAGCAAGCTCTCTGAGAAACTTGCTTGTAGTTGTCCCCATGATGCTGGCATGGCGTTCGATTTCATCTTTTTCTGATTCTGATACACGGAATTGCATTGTTTTTCCTTTGATATTACTCATTACATTCTCCTTTCAACGATGTAATTGTCACTTTTGAGACTCAGTCCTTCAAAACCATATGCATAGCCATCTCCACATGGAACCTTTTTATAATTTATGGTAGGATCAATCATTCTGATCTCATTATAAAAAGTGTTTTTGCCCAGACAGTGTAAAGCATTTTTTTACACCATCCAGTATATAAATCATTAAGTCCGGCAGATGTTATGGTTCCTTTGGGATTGATTTCAAGCATTTCCCTGACAAAGCTTTCTGTTGTATGAAGCTTCATTTTTTCCTGCTCAAGGATATTCTTTGATTCCTCAGACATGCAGAAGTCATATCCGGATTCAATAAAATCCTTCAATGTATCAATCGCCAGAGAACATATTGAATCATTTTCAGATAAAAGCTTTTCTGCAAATTTAGGATCAGGTTTTCCGTTATATCCTTTTATGCGAATTACAACCAGTCTATTAAGACAAGCATCATCAGCATTTTTAAAGCGTGGAAATGCATTGCTTGCAGCAATACACATAACTTTCGGTGTTACAGAAATTTCATTCTGATAAAGGAATCTTCCGGTAATTTCTTCACAGCTGATAACGGATTTGAAACCGGCATCTTCATTGATTATCCCAAGTCTGACATCACGACTGATATTAATGCGTTTGCCGCCTGCATATGATGCAATGGCTTTTTCAGAGCCTATCTTATCAAAGGCTTTACAGGTGACATACTGCTTGCCGGTTGCTTCTTCGATAATATCAAGAAGTTTTGACTTACCACTGTCATGCGTACCTAAAATCAGAACAGCTTTTTTAATATCTCTTAAAGATGAGAATGCAGTTCCCATAGTACGCAGTAAGCATTTTTCATTTTCAGCACCGATACTGGTTTCAATATAGTGCCGGTAAGTATCAAGCTTACGTTCATTTTCAGGGATATAGCTGAAATTCAACTGGTAATTGAATCCCTTGTTGATATCATGAGGAATCAATTTCTGAGCATTGATATCGTATATACCGTTTTTCAGATTTATGAAAAGCTTATTTTTGTTATTAAAGCCTTCAAAGTCAATCTGAAGTTCCTCAGTATCTCTTACTCGTTCCAGAGCTTCTTTGATGCTGTAAGGGCGAACATTCAGTCTGTCATTTTTACTGATTAAACTTCTGATGAATGAACAAATCAAATCATCAGAAATGTACTCGTAATGATGTTTTAACCTTACGTATGCTGAGGAATTATCGAAATATAAAATATTATTACCTACAAGAAATTCTGCAATTCGGGTTTCAGCATTCTTTCCTTCCGGAACTGAGCAAAAAGACTTGTTCTCCATGTTTTCAAGATAGTAACGTATATTCATTGTCATCCTTCCTTTCCTCAGATTTAATAGCTTTATCCATAGAAAGAATTGCATCATACTTACCTTTGAGGTCGGTATGAATGTATGTACGGGCTGTAAAATCCGTACTGTAATGACCAAGAATATCACTGATATTCTTGAGGTTCATGCCGTACTTTAAAGCAGATGAGGCAAAACTGTGACGCAAAGTGTGAGGTGTAACCCTTCCTGAAAGACCAGCCTTTTCTGTAATAGTCTTAAACCACTTGCGGTATGTACCGGGATCAATACACTCACCTAATTCATTGCTGATAATATATGGGTTATTGTTATATAATCCGTATGACTTTTTGGCATCAGATTTCTGATGAGAAATATGCTTCTTCAGAGCATCAGCAAGGGTAGGGGAGAGTGGAATTTGTCTGACAGAATTTTCTGTTTTGGTACTGCTTTCATGCAAAACGGTGCTGTGACCATCTGTTTCTCCGCAATAATCCTTTACTCTCTGTAAGCTCTTGCTTATATTAAGATAGGGAATGTTATCGGATATTAAGACATCAGAGTGCCTGAGTGCAAGAAGTTCACCAATACGAAGCCCTGTTCCGAGAGAAAGCAGAACAGCAATTGTCCAGCGTTCCCCTTTGCAAGCTTCAACCAATTGTTTTTGTTCCTGCAAATCAAGTGTCCTTACAGAAGATTTTATAATTTTTGGCAGTATTACATGGTCAGCAGGGTTACTTAATATCAGTTTGTTACCAACAGCCTGCTTCATAGCCTTATTAAGCATATTGTACAGATTTCTGATAGTTTTGGGACTAAGTCCGCCATTACCATCAAGCCGCCCATTTTGTAACAGATCATTCAGATATGTCTGCAAAGTGTGAACATTAACCATATTTAATGGCAGGCTGGCAATCCGGGAAGAACCTATGTGTCGGTTGATATACGTATCATAATTCATCCTTGTTGAAGGACGAATATTTATGCAGTATTCATTAAGCCATGTGACAAGCCACTTTTTGACAGATATATCTGAATTAATGATGTATTTACCAGATGTTATAGAATGCCTGGTTTCATCAAGCCACTCTATACATTCCTTGCGTGTTTTTCCGTAATGTGTTTTCTTTTTTCCACCCATATGAGACGGAAGAGTTAATGCAGCGACCCATCTGCCGTCTTTACGTCGGTAAACGGAGCCTTCGCCGTTGCCTCTCTTGGCCATAAGAAAGCCCTCCTTTGTTATATTTGATAAAGATTTGCAGTTTAAGCAAAGTCATTTGCTTTGCTTTTGAAGCCAGTCATTGAATGCAATTTCAGGAATAATATAGCGTTTCCCAACTTTAATATGCGGCAGATTTCTGTCACGGATTAAAGTATAGACTTTAGCTCTGCATATTCCTATTGATTCAGCAACTTCAGCTACTGAAAGACATGATTTTGAATGCATTATGTTATCACCTTCTCTGTTTTTATTTTTTTAGGGTGCAAAAAAACTCGCCGAGAAGGTTTACGAATAAAAAGAAAATCAAACTCAATAAAATAATAGTTATCGCACAACAAACAGAACATAAAATTCATTTGGGAAACAAAATGACATAAAATCACTTTTGTTTAGCCAATCTGAATAAATGAGCTATCTATGAATTTAATATTAATCTATTGAGATTGTATTCTAATTATAATACGTAAACCCTCTCGACGAGCTTATAGGAACGGATGGAACAATTCATGACCACCCTTGTTACATACACACCATAACCGTCGCTATAAGTTATATCCAAGTCGAAGTCTATAGTGTATCCTCACATTTTGTACATGTAATTATGTGTCCATACTACTACAGTGTATTGATGACCTCGTCCATTGAAATCCTATCTCAAACTTATAGTCTACAATCTGCTATTTAGGCATCATTAAAATGCCTTTAAACTGGTAATGCATATTATATATTATATTTCAGAAAAAGTCAATAACAAATTATAATAATTGTAGTTATATCCTAAAATTACACTTTTGTATGTAAAAAATGTTACTAATTGCCAAAAAAAGGAAATTTAATTCTAAAATTCTAAAAAAATTCAGAAAAGTTTTTTTAAATTTAAAATATCCTCTCCAGATTTTTCAACGGAGAGGATATTTTTGTGACTTCTGTCAATCGAGAAAATGCTGCATTTCAGAAATAGCTTCTACTTTGAGGTTTTCGGTAACATGGGCATATGTATCAAGTGTAAATCCTACATTTGAATGTCCTAAGATTTTTGATAAGGTTTTTACAGACATTCCCGATTCCAAAGCACGGGTTGCAAATGTATGACGCAGCCCATGAACGTTAATCTCCCTTATACCATGTTTTTTAAGAAGTTTTTTAAAATCCCGCTGAAAATCACGGGGATCAATCATATTTCCATTTGCTGACGTAAACACAAATCCGGTAATCGGCAGAGAATGTTCTTTTAAAAATTTTTCCTGCTCTGTTTTGTGATTATACAGCTTTTCTGCTATTTCCGGCAGAAGAGGGATAGTTCGTACAGAATTAGAAGTTTTGGGTTCATTCAAAGTCAGCATTGTTTTTCTGGGACTTTCCGGATCTGTATTTCTTATTCGGTTAACAGTCTGAACAACCTTAATATAGCTGTCACCATTCAAATCAATATGAACGTTTTCCCACATTAATCCAAGCAATTCACCCTGTCTCATACCTGTATATAAATCAAGAAGTATGGCGATTCCCAAACGTTCATGAGGCAATACTTGCTGTAATTTTTTCTGTTCTTCGACATTGAAGTATTTCATTTCTTTTTTACAGCTTTTGGGAATAACTGCTGAATCTGTTGGATTTCTGTTTATCAGATTTAATACAACGGCTTGACTGAGAGCCTTATGCAGCATATTGTGTAGATTTTTCATTGTTTTGGAACTAAGTCCGCCATTTCCATTAAGTTTGCCATTTTTCAGTTTCTCGTTGTAAAACTGCTGGATTACAATTGGTGACAAATCACAAAGCCTGATTCCGCCAATTGCAGCTTTAATATGCTTATGAACATAAGTTTCGTAGTTTATGTACGTTGTGGGGCGAACGGTGTTTTTGGAATAAGTTTCAAGCCATGTACATAACCATTCATAAAGCGTTGTTTTGCATGGTTCTATGTATGTGTTGTTCTTAATTTCCATAAGAAGTGAATTGACTTTGTCAGATACTTCTTTTTTTGTTTTACCATAAAAGTATTTTTTGCGAACCTTTCCATTAACTGAAGGCAATGTTACGGAACCGGTCCATCTTCCTCGCTTGTCCTTGTATACACTACCTTCATTATTGCCTTTTTTCGGCATAACACATCACCTCATAATTTATTGGAATATGTATTAATAATATATAGATAAATGTGTGATGTTTACGATATTTACCTGTATTTCACATAATCAATAATACTCTCCTTCGTAATCTTCCACCTGTTTCCTATTCTGAACGCATCTATCTCTCCGTTGTGAATCAGATTAAGCAAAGTATTCTTTCCTACTTTTAAAAGCTTCTGACACTCTTTAAACGTCATTATATCAGGAATCTTTTCAAACATAACATACCAGTCCTTTCAAAAATATAAAGCCTTTTCGGCTTTTTTATGGTTATATTAGTGTTTAACAGTTCTGACAGTAAAGTCAGGAAAGCAGTTTATATATTATCTCTTTATAAACCAAAAAGGAGGTAAATCTTATGGCAAAGATTACGGTTGAAGCTGTTTTAAAGGTTCTTGAATATGCGGTTCTTGCTGTTTACGGAGTTGTCAAAGTATGTAAGAAAGAAACCGATATTAAAACGAAGAAGGAGTAGCTATGTCCACAAACCGATATATTACAAGAGGAGTACAGTTGGAAATACCGGTTGTACTCCAGATTTTTATGTGGGACTGTATTTCAGCAGTTTCTGAAAAAGACTATCTTCAAATTTTCAGACTATCTGAATGTAACGGAAAGCAGAAGATTGTTCACGAACAGGAAGTACCTGAATACAAGCGTGAATATTTGCTTGCAGTTCCTGAACCAGTTAATGCAAAGGTTTACGTCATTGAAGACGGTGCCCATTGCACCATGCTTTTAGCAGAAGAATATTAAGCAGCGTGATGCTGCACCCATTTTGGCATAGCTAAGAAGAAATCTTAGTTTAATGCACGAAGATTTACTAAAATCAACAAAAACAGAGCCGGTCAATTATGACCGGCTCGAATTATTTTACGGAGGAAAATATCATGGAAGAGAAACTTATTTGCTCACATTGCGGAGAAATTATTGACAATGATGATTACGGACAAATTAACGGAGAAATTATCTGCTCAGACTGTATCGAAAGGTACTGCACAGCTTGTGAACGCTGCGGCACAATTATGTGGGATTCAGACAGTTATGGTGATGATTACACAACGCTTTGCCGTTCATGTTACGAAAATCACTACACACGCTGCTATGATTGTGATACTCTGATTCACAACGATGATTCATATGAATACGAAGGGGAATATTATTGCAGAGAATGTTATGACAACATTTGCTGTAGTGATTCAATTCATGATTACAATTACAAGCCTGATCCGATATTTTACGGCAATGGTGAACGTTATTTTGGTGTGGAACTTGAAATTGATAATGGTGGCAAGGACAACGAATATGCTGATGAACTTTTGTCCATTGCGAACAGCTCTGACGAGCATATTTACATAAAATCTGACGGTTCACTTAATGATGGAATGGAAATTGTAACACACCCCATGACGCTTGATTATCATAAAGACTTCTGCTGGCAGGACATAATGAAAAAAGCGGTTTTGCTTGGCTATCGTTCTCATCAGACCAGCACCTGCGGACTTCACATCCATGTCAACAGAAGCAGTTTCGGCGATACTCAGGAGGATCAGGAAAAAGTTATTTCGAGAATTCTGTACTTTGTGGAGCATCACTGGAATGAGTTACTGAAATTTTCAAGAAGAAGTGAGTACAGTATGAACCGCTGGGCAGCTCGCTATGGATACGAACACACCCCGAAAGCGATTCTGGACAAGGCAAAGAAAAATTCATGCGGAAGATATGCCGCTGTAAACCTTTGCAATTATTATACAGTTGAATTCAGAATGTTCAGAGGAACTCTCAAATATAATACGCTGATTGCCGCATTGCAGATTGTAAATCAAATCTGTGATGCGGCTTTTTCTATGTCTGATAAAGAAATGCAGAAACTTTCATGGTCTGAATTTGTATCACATCTTGATGAACCTGAACTGATTCAGTATCTGAAAGAACGCAATTTGTATGTAAATGAAACTATCAATGCAGAGGAGGAAATGTAATATGTGTGCATTATTTGGCTGGCTTGACTGCGGTAAAAAATTACCATATAAAACTTTGAGAAAATTCACTCAGGAACTGGCAAATGCCTCTGAAGAACGCGGAACTGATGCAAGCGGGATTTCTTATGTGCAGGACGGCAGAATCAAAATTTACAAGAAACCAAAACCTGCCCATAAGATGAAGTTTACTTTTCCGGAAAACACTACAGCAATCATGGGTCACACCCGCCTGACAACACAGGGAAACCAGAAGTTCAATTTCAATAACCACCCGTTTTACGGCAAGGCGGATAAAGAGTTTGCCTTCGCTCATAATGGAGTGCTGTATAATGACAGGACACTCAGAAAGGAAAAACATCTTCCGAAAACTCACATTGAAACTGACAGCTATGTTGCCGTTCAGCTTATTGAGAAACAGGGCAAGCTGAATTTTGAAAGTTTGAAAAATATGGCAGAAGATGTTCAGGGCAATTTCACTTTTACAATCCTTGACCAGTATAACAACCTCTGTTTTGTAAAGGGTTCAAACCCTATGTTCCTGATATATTTTGAAAAACTGGGACTTTTCGCTTATGCTTCTACTGAAAGTATTATGTCAAAAGCAATGAAAAAATCAGGACTGAATGGTTACAGATACAGCAGAATTTTGCTGAGTGAGGGCGATATTCTTTCAATCGACAGAAACGGAAAAACAGAACTTTCTGCATTTGAGACTTTTTCATTTCAGAACGATTTCAGATATCCGGACGGGTACGACAGTCATGAAGAACTGCTTCTTGAAATGTGCGGATGTTTTGGCATACCGGAAGATGATATTATTCAGCTTCTTGATTACGGCTATACTGCTGATGATATTGAGGAAATGCTCATGGATTCTGAAATGCTGGAAGAAACGATTTCTGATATAAAGGAGATGAATGAGTATGAGGATTTGTGGGAGTACTGTGAAAAAATACACTGAAATTTTCAGCGTGAAATTTCACTTTGAATGATGTATAATGGACGTTGAAGTTGAAAATTTCAGAGAGGTTTACAGAGAAATTGCCCGACAAACCAGCGTTGAAACTGCAAAGGTTATACATAAATTATTCAGCGGTCAGCAGATTAGTTTTCCAAAAAAGTTGTACTGTACGGAATATGTAAATGAGTGTATCAGAAATGAATTTAACGGCAGAAATATCCGTGAACTTGCATGTCAATTTGATATATCTGAGCGACGTGTCCGGCAGATTCTGCATGAATCAAAGTAAAGAAAAACAGGCTGTTCAACGCACGAACAACCTGTTTTTTTCTCAGAGTAACCTCCTCTGAGAATAGCTGAAATAGTAACTTTTCGTTTATAATTATATCAAATAGTACATAAATTGTCAATGGTTGCCTTTTAATTCATTTGATATTTGTGCAACATGACAAAATCTAATGGCAGTATTTGAACTATTTGCCGTCAAAAATATTGTCAACTATGGAGGTTTGTTAAATGCCAAGGAAAGGTGAAAACATTTATAAACGAAAAGATGGAAGGTGGGAAGGAAGGTTTCCGGAATCATATAATCTAAACGGAAAAGTTAAATACAAGTCAGTTTATGCTGCAAGCTATACTGAAGTCAGAGAAAAATTAAAGGGTTGTAAAAAACAGTCTGCCAGATATCCTGTCAGAAGTTCAAAACTTGCAAAATACTGCACAGAATGGCTTGATGCCGTCAGACTGAACCGCAAGGAATCCACATACTGCAAATACAGAAATATCTGTGAACACCATATACTCCCTGAATTCGGCTGTATGAATATAAGCTTTATATCTGCTGAAATGATTGAAAATTTCCTGGCAGACAGAATCAATAATCAGAATCTTTCGTATAAGACAGTAAATGATATTCTTTGTGTGCTGAAGCAGATTTTCTATTTTGCAGAAGAATCGGGAGTTCAGATTATGTGCAGTTTTGAGCGTATTCATATACGTCAGCAGAAAAAGGAAATGCGGGTTCTTTCCTGTGACGAGCAGAGAATTTTTTCGGAATATCTGCTGAATGAGATGACTTTAAGCAAGCTGGGGATTTATCTGAGCCTGTATACCGGAATCAGGATCGGCGAACTCTGTGCTTTAAAATGGGAAAATATTGATTTGAAAAACCGGCTGATGAAAATATCCGGCACTATGCAGAGAATACAGACTTATGAAGATGATACCAAAACAAAAATTGTAATTTCCGAGCCGAAAAGTCATTGTTCCAGACGTGAAATACCATTACCTGAATTTCTGTGCAAAGTACTGAAAAAGTTCAGAACAGCTGACAGGTGTTTCCTGCTCTCCGGTGATTCAGAAAAGTTTATTGAACCGAGAAATTTAAGTTACAGTTTCAAGAAATATGTAAGAGAATGCGGACTGAAAAATGTAAACTTTCATGCTATGAGACATACTTTTGCGACAAGATGTGTGGAATCGGGGTTTGATATAAAGACGTTAAGCGAGATACTCGGACATTCAAGTGTTAAAATCACACTTGACAGGTATGTTCATTCTTCCATGGAACTGAAAAGAAAAAACATGGAGAAGCTTGCAGAGATTTTCTGATATTCGCCGTCAGAAAAAATGGTCATGAATTTGGTGAAATCACGCAAATGCGTTGCTTGTGTGAAAAAATTCTCAGAGGAGGTTACTCTGAGAAAAACGGGGGGGTTATTCTATGTGGGTAGTAATTGCAGTAATTATTATATTAATAATCTATTTTAGAAGCAAAAATAAAAAACGTTCTGCTTCTGGTTCATTTTCTGTGCAAAATAATTCAAATAAAGTAATCGCACATAGTTTAACACCTGAATTACACGAAAAAATTTTTAATGATGTAGTAGTTCATTTTTGCATTGCTAAAACAGGATATTATGGCATATTAGAAACATTAGAAATGATCTGCAGCAATATGCAATATTTGATTAGAAATAAAACAATACCGTCAACTGCTCACGTAAATAAATTATATGAATTTTTTGTTGAAACATACACCAATTTTAATGGGAATTTAAAAGATAAGTTTACAAAAATATACGGTTCGGGAAGAATAATGCACAATGAAATTTTTGCGTTACTGGAAATAAAGTATGATTCTGATAATACTCCAGTTTCTTATAAAGGGAATATAGAAAATTTGGTATCTTTATTATCAAAGTGTGATTCAGAACCGCAAAGCACAACATTAAATAGACTTAATCAATATTGTGATTTATTGATACAAGATGGTGTAGCTTCTGGAAACTTTAAACAATTTGAGGATTCTGCAGAATTTTGGTTTATCTTTGCTATGTTAGACCAATTATATTCTCAATGTTTAAATCCTGAATTCATCTCTGAATTCGCATTAAAAAATACAAAAGAATGTTATGAAAGATTTTCTTCCAGTGAAGCTTTTGTTGAAGCTTTTTTGGATTACACCTTGAAAAATTTAAAATAATAAGTATGAGGGGAAATAGTTATGGGTGTTGTAGCTATTATAGTAATAATATTGGTTGTTTTGTATCACATGGGGAAATCAGCAAATAATAATTCTTCTGAGGCCCAAAATACAGATACCAATAACAATATTAGTAATTTTGATAACAGCAGTAACCAAATCACATATTCCAATAATACCACAAATAGGGTACCGGATGATATCGAAAAATATTACAAAGAATCTGTTTTTCATATTTTGTGTGCAAAGGATTACTTTTATATGTTATTGGATTCTGTAAAAGATTATTATGATAACGCTAAATTTTGGTCAAAGAGTCCATATAAAGTAAGTCGGGATGGATGGCTGACACCGACTAGATCTCAGGTTAAGGAAATAGAAAGTGCTTATTTGGTATTGAAGTCTTCAACCAAAAAATTTTGTGATATATATGGTTCCGGGAAAATAGAACTTTCAACATTAATGAGAAAAGGAATTTACAGAGAAAAAGTAAACGAAACAGGCAAGTTAATATCCTATGATGGTGATATTAATGCAATAGTAAAATACATATCAGATGTTGACGTCGAGTTTAGATCTCAGACAGAATAAAAAGATTTTGTATTTTAAATGCAGAAGATTCAGAAGATGGCGAAACTTTCTATGATCATTCATTTTGGATAGTTTATTATTTAATGTTCATAGATTGTATTGATGAAATGAAGTTTGAATGCCAGCATTATTCTGCAGATGCAATTGAAGCAATAAATAAAGCAGTTGAATTTATTGACGTGATTTATAGCTCTATAAAGAAAATGCGTATATAATACTAATCTTACAGCAACTTATTGACAAATTCTACAACTGTTTACGGTTGCTTTCCTTAATTGATTCAATTCCATATGCCGCCTTTGTCAACGGAACTATGTGAGATTAGTATAAAAAAGAAAAGGTAATAATATTATGACATACTATGATTTACTTCAAGTTAATAGCAATGCTTCAATAGAAATTATTAAAGCATCATATAAAACAATGGCTAAAAAATATCATCCGGATATTTGTGGTGATAATGGAGAAATGATGAGTAAAATAAACGAGGCTTATGAGGTTTTAAGTAATCCGGATAGGAGAAAACAATATGATGAAACAATTAGAAAAACCGAATCTGTTAAGCCGCCACCTAATGCTCATGAATTAAATAAGACTGAAAAAAATAATAATGATAATTTTGATAATCAGAATATGATAATTAAAATTATTATATCAATAATCTATCTTATAGGTAGCGGTATTGCATATATATTGGAATTTTCATGGGGAATATTTTTAATCCTAATAATAATAGGTCTGTTTACAGGTCATACTCAAAATTTATTTGGTAAACTATTCAGTTTTATAATGGAATTTGTAAGGTGATTTCATGAAAATACTAATAATTTGTATATATGTTATTTTGAGTTATTGGGCTGTTGGAAAAACAATATATGCAAACAGAATTAGAGTAGGAAAAATTTCTGATCTGTTTCTAACGAGATTAACTCTGGGAATTATTTTAGGATTGGTTTTAATACCTGTAGCTACTTTAAAAACAGTAATAGGTAAATAAAAAATGTATCAGACAATTAATGGAGAAACTTATAATTCCATTAATAAATTATAACATATAAAATGAGAGGTTAATAATATTATGACATATTATGATTTGCTTCAAGTTAGAAATGATGCTTCAATAGAAGTTATCAAAGCTTCATATAAAGCTATGGCAAAAAAATATCATCCGGATAATTGTGGTGATAATGGAGAAATGATGAGTAAAATAAATGAGGCATATGAAGTTTTAAGTGATCCAGACAGACGAAAACAATATGATGAATCAATAAAAGAGACTGAACCTATTGAGTTTACATCTGCTTCTCCACAAAACAATCATATTAGTCATGCTGAAAATAAGAAAATACCTGTATATAAAAAAAGTTGGTTTGTAATACTTATGTTAATTATTTTCTTCCCAGTCGGTTTATGGTTAATGTGGGCGTACAAGAAAAACTGGAATATTATTGTCAAAGTGTTAATAACGGCTTTCTTTGCTTATTGTTTTATTGAATCTATTGTATCTGATTCTGAGCCGAGCAATTCAGATGATACTAATATGTCGTCACAATCTTCTTACTCTGATAATATAGTTACTGATAAAGAAGATTCGGTGCAAACGACATTAAATGCTAAACTTCAAAATGATGTTACAACACAGACTTCCTTGAAAGTTACTACTGCTGAAATTACTACAGCTATAGAATCGCTTGAAATAAAGACACCTGATGAATTTATCTACAATGATAAATTATATTCTATTAATAATTTAACGATAGATGAAGTAAAAAACATCTTTTCCGATTTGACAGAAATGGATGAAACTGTTTTTAAAAATGATGATATTGGATTTATGTCCGATGATTCCGGAAATATAAATGCTGTCTGTTTGTTTAATGGCAACGGCAGCTTTTTCAAAAATATAACTCCTGAAATGAACAGTGGTGAAATAGAAAGTATACTTGGAGGTACTTCAGCCGATGAAGAAGGTGAAGTATGGTTTTTGGATTCGGAAGGAAATGTTGTATATGATATGGATTCAACATATTACATACAATTAATGGAGGACGAGAGCCTGGGAACAGTTTTGATGTTATGCAGAACAGATGCTGCAATGGAAGCAGAAGCTGAAGATACAGCTACATTATTTATCGGTTATGAGGGAAATGATATATTGCCCGACCTGGATAATGTTACGGTATATTTAGACGATATAAAACTATTTACATTGCAGAAAGGGGATGTAAAGGTACTATTATATAATAATGATGGCAGAATGCACACTCTTCGTATTGAAAATACTGTGGCACAGTATATAACCGACACATCAGCAGAAATAAAATTCCGTTGTCTGCCTGTTAATAGTTTTTATATTTCCAGTGGAATTGATGATGGATATATTATTTCAGAAATCGAAACGTATGAATTCAATGAATTATTCCCGAATATTAGTTTTAATGAAGATAATCTTTATGTGTTTACGAATGATGAGGTGTTTTCTAGCGAGGAATATATAGACTATTGTATCAGTAACGAAATAAAATCAGATATTATTGATTCAATTAAAGAATGGTTTTGATTACAGGTGTGTTAGATACTTATAAACTTTGCAACATTGACTAATAAAATATAACCGCTTTGAATGACATCAGATGACATTCGGGCGGTTTTTTGTTGCATGCAATGATAAAATGTGATATAATAAAAATAACAGGAGAATGCGAGGTGCTGCAAATGGGAATACTACTTAATCCGGATAATATTGATTTTCAGGAAGCGTTAAACTCAGAAATATATGTTGATAAAACTGAACTGATGTTATATACCAATAAAGTGTTGCGTACAGAGCAGAAATATATCTGCGTAAGCAGACCAAGACGTTTCGGAAAATCAATGGCAGCGAATATGCTGACTGCTTACTATAGTCGTGGTTGCGATTCGAGAGAAATGCTCAGCAAATATAAAATTGCAAAGGCAGATTCTTTTGAAAAGCACCTCAATAAATATAATGTTATTCATATTAATATGGTGAATTTTCTGTCACATGGAAACAGTATGACAGAGGTAATAAGCTATCTTGAACGAAGACTCATTCACGAACTCAAACGTGAATATGGTGATGTTGACTGCTTTGACTGGAATGATCTGATTTCAGTTTTAGAAGATATTTTTGCTGAGAAAAAAACGCCCTTTGTGTTCATTATAGACGAATGGGACTGCATTTTCCGAAGACATAAAGAAGACAGCGACTCACAGACAATTTACCTCGATTTTCTACGCAATCTGCTTAAAAACAAGAGCTATGTTGCTCTTGCTTACATGACTGGTATCTTGCCGATAAAAAAATACGGGGAGCATTCTGCGATAAACGTTTTCTATGAATATTCCATGACCGATGCAA
>ERZ826613.2898-NODE-2898-length-15522-cov-8.146699_pt1 | contig 15522 bp, 9 predicted proteins | sample MGYA00519925_ERZ826613 | MGnify/ENA primary metagenome ERZ826613 (study PRJEB31778, sample SAMEA3449236) | human gut metagenome | biome: human gut; feature: human-associated habitat; material: faeces | place: United Kingdom | collected 2010/2012 ... | reverse complement strand
AAAAAAGATCCGCGTCATCCGTGTCATCCGCGTCTAAAAGATTATTTATCATTTAGTTCATAACCCTATAAAAAGAAATTAATTCCGCCAACGGGTATAGACAGTATGACACTAATGACATGGGGAATAGAGCCACAAATAACCAATCGAACAATTATAATGTGAAGAAGCTTTTGAGAATTGTCACCCCGCTCATAGTGATTGCTTTATTCACAATTCTCTATGTGAGTGACAATGAGTGTTCACTTATAGGTGCCAGTCGAAGCATCTATATACCAAACGTGCAGCATCTATATATCGGACGTATTGTATCTATATACTGGACGTGCAGCATCTATATATCCAACGTCACCGATATATAGATGCTAAAAGTACAGAAGATTGCCCGCTATCCGAAACAAATTCCCATCCGGCGCCCTTGAACAACCAGATCATTATCTTCTGTCACCAGTTTCAACTTTCCGGCTATTTCCTCCAGTGGTGCAGAAGAAATCTCATCCCCTTTCAACGTAATCATCCGGCCAAACTGTTCTGTTGCAATCAGTTCCGTAGCATGCCCACCCATGCGGGTAGACAGGTTCCGGTCGAAAGGTGTGGGCGAACCTCCCCGCTGGATATAGCCAAGCACAGTTTCGCGGGTTTCAATACCTGTTTCATACTCTATCTCCTGGGCAATGTATTCAGCGGCACGTTTCCGGCCATCCGTCTGTATGCCTTCGGCAACCACCACGATGGAATAAGGTTTTCCTTTCTTCAGTCGGTTCAGAATAGTCTCACCAATATTATGGATATTATAAGGAATTTCGGGTATCAAGATAACATCACCGCCACCTGCCATACCTGAATACAGTGCAATCCAGCCGGCCTTATGCCCCATTACCTCGATCACCATCACCCGTTTGTGCGAACTGGCAGTAGAGTGCAGGCGGTCAATGGCATCCGTAGCAATACTTACAGCCGAATCAAATCCGAAAGAGAAATCCGTTCCCCAGATATCATTGTCAATAGTCTTAGGCACAGATACGATGTTCAATCCCATAGCAGCCAGTTTGGCAGCAGTCTTCTGCGTACCGTTACCACCGATACAAACCACACAATCCAATCCTAATTCCTTGATATTCTGTTCTATCAATGCCGGTTTATTGACATCGGATATCACACCGTTCTTCTTGAAAGGTTTCTCGCGGGAAGTGCCGAGCATTGTGCCGCCCTGATTCAACAAACCGGACAAAGATTTATCAGTAAACGACTCCACATCCTTGGTAAGCAACCCCTGAAAGCCACTATGAATGCCCACAACTTCCATCCCGTAATGATTGATTGCAGTTTTGCACACTCCACGAATGGTGGCATTGATGCCGGGACAATCGCCCCCCGAAGTCAAAATACCGATTCTCATGACACTTTTGTTTGAATTATTGTTCTTTAGGTCCGTAAAGATAGAAAAAAAAGAGAAAAAAGATAGAGAAGCCGATAAATAAGATTATTTTTGCGCAACAAAATAGTTTTAACTAAGAGAGATGAATATCACAACATTGCTGGATAAGGTGTATTTTGCCCCTCGCCTGAAAAAAATCGACTTCTATGCTAACCGCGCAGGAGAACTTCAACACCGAGTTCTTGACCGCTTAGTGCGCATGGCAGAAAATACAGAATGGGGAAAGAAATATGATTATAAAAGCATTCATACTTATGAAGACTTTAGAAACAGACTACCCATACAGACTTACGAAGAGGTAAAGCCGTATGTGGAACGCCTGCGTGCAGGAGAACAAAACCTGCTTTGGCCTTCGGAGATACGCTGGTTTGCCAAGTCCTCGGGCACAACGAACGATAAAAGTAAATTCCTGCCCGTCAGCAAAGAAGCATTGAATGACACACATTATCAAGGCGGTAAAGATGCAGTCGCCCTCTATCTGGGTCAGAATCCTGACAGCCGCTTTTTCTCCGGACAAGGTTTGATTTTAGGTGGAAGCCACAGCCCCAACCTCAACTCCAGGCACGGGCTTGTAGGCGATCTTTCTGCTATCCTGATACAAAATATACATCCGTTAGTGAACTGCGTCCGTGTTCCGAGCAAGAAAATTGCTCTTATGAGCGACTTTGAAAAGAAGATAGAAGCAATCGCCAACAGTGCCATATCAAAAGATGTAACGAGCCTTTCGGGCGTTCCTTCATGGATGTTAGTACTCATTAAGCGTATCCTTGAAAAGACCGGTAAACAATCGCTGGAAGAAATATGGCCCAATCTGGAAGTCTTCTTCCATGGTGGTGTTGCTTTCACCCCTTATCGTGAACAATATAAAGAAGTGATCCGATCACCCAAAATGCATTATGTAGAAACGTACAATGCCTCCGAAGGGTATTTCGGTACGCAAAACGATCCGAATGATCCGTCCATGCTGTTGATGATCGACTACGGTATATTCTATGAGTTCATCCCATTGGAAGATGTAGGTAAAGAGAATCCCCGCATCTACTGCCTGGAAGAAGTGGAAGTGGACAAGAATTATGCATTGGTTATCTCTACTTCTGCGGGTTTGTGGCGCTATATGATTGGAGACACCGTGAAGTTCACGCAAAAGGATCCATATAAATTCGTCATCACCGGACGTACCAAGCATTTCATCAATGCTTTCGGTGAAGAATTGATTGTGGATAACGCAGAAAAAGGTTTGGCAAGGGCTTGCGAGGCTACCGGAGCATTGATTTCCGATTATTCGGCTGCTCCTGTATTTATGGATGCCAATGCTAAATGCCGTCACCAATGGTTGATTGAGTTTGTACAGGCACCGGACAGTATAGAGAATTTTGCCAAAATACTGGATGATACACTGAAAGAAGTGAATTCCGATTATGAAGCAAAACGACAGAAAAACATTGCCCTGCAACCTCTGGAGGTGATTGTTGCCCGCAAAGACCTATTCCATGACTGGCTGGCACAAAAAGGAAAGTTGGGTGGACAACACAAAGTTCCGCGTCTCAGCAATACAAGGGAATATATCGAGGAAATGCTGGAACTGAACAACTGATTCCTGCAATAGCATAGGACAATACGATAATAAATAAGAAAGGCCGCATCAGACAAAACCGATGCGGCCTTTTCCATTTTTGTTCCATGCCTTGAAACTCAGTCATCCCAGACTATCAGAAATTATAAGCCAATCCGATGCCCAGTATCTCCTTGAACTGTACCTTCGGCCCTCTTTCAACGCCCTCATCATTAAAGGTTTTCACATCATTATCATACTTCAGTGTCATATTCAGGGTTGCTGATAGCACTTTATTGATCTTCATACTGATGAGCACATCCCAGTTGACATCCACATTACCAAAGTCTTTATTATAAGGAGTGAAGAAATCGGCTGTAGTAATCAGATTCACATTTTCCATGACAGGCAGCTCTGCACGGGCTTTCAGGAAAGCTCCGGCTTCGATCTTAAAGTGATCCCCCGGATCAACACCGAAAGAACCTAAATCAGAAAGATAATCATCGCTCACAAAGGTCATCTTTGTGGAGACAGGTGAAAGGAATATAGAATAATTACTCTTCGGACGATATTCCATACCCAATGCCACATTAGAATAGGCGGGAGCAAAGAAGTTAGATATATAGTGACTCTTGTCCGGATAATTATATCCTTTAGCAAACTGAGTATTCAAATCAGCCATAAGCGTATAATACCAAACTTTAGTGGCTGCATAGCCCAACTGGGTAGATAATCCTATTTTATCAGAACTCTTTCTCATCCCTTGCGATTTGGTTTTCGAAAGACCATAATCCAGCACCAGGTTCGTCACCCATAGCCAGTTTCCGCTCTTATGTGTCAGTGACCCATTCAGGTAAGCATTCCCGGCAATAGAATTCTCACCACCGGCCGACCAGTTTGTCATTGCAGTTTGCGACATATTTATACCTGTCACACCCTTCAGTACCCAAGCTCCTTCTTTATATCCCTTATCGTCCGTTTGGGCAGAGACGATTGTTGCCAAAGTGGCAAATAGTATCATTAAATATATACGTTTCATACTGTTATTCGTTTTAATTGTTCCGCAAAACAAAGACGTCTTTGTATTTCAAACAGAGTAAACTATTTTTTTGTTCAGAAACAAATAAAAGAATGATTGTACGGAAATTACAGGATGATACCTCCTCCCAGCAACAGACCTGCCTCATCGTAAAATGCCGCAGCCTGTCCGGAAGCAATGGATTCCAGTGGTTCGCGCAATAGCACATGCAAGAGATTCTCATCCGTTATACTGACAGTGCAGTGATTAGCTTGCTTCCGATAGCGAATCCTGACAATGACATCCTCGGAATTCAGTAAACGGGAAGTATCCACAATATTCCAGTCTTTCAACAGCATTTCCTCTTTGTAAAGAGAAGCCAGAGGCGCAAGTATCACTTCGTTCCTCTCTTTATGTATCTCTTTTACGAAAACAGGACGGTTCAGATGAATACCCAATCCTCTGCGCTGACCAATCGTATAGAAGGGATATCCTTCGTGCCAACCTAAAAAAGTCCCGCTTTCATCGAGAAATTGTCCTTTTCCCGGCAAAGCATCCTGCGGAACTTCACGCTGCAAGAAAGAGCGGTAATCCATCGGGCAGAAGCATACACCAAGACTATCCTTTTTGGTTGCTGTCCGTTCAAAGCCCCGCTTAGCAGCATAGGCACGCACTTCATTTTTAGTCCAGTCACCCATTGGAAGGAGCATACGTTCTAAAATGTTCTGTTGCAGTCCCCAGAGGAAGAAAGTCTGATCCTTATCACGGTCGGCAGCCGGGGCTATAAAGTAATAGCCATCCCGGAAAACTTTACGTACGTAGTGTCCGGTAGAAATCCAATAAATGCCCATTTCATCGGCAATCTTTGCCAGCAACGGCCATTTCAGTTCATTGTTGCAGAGAGTACAGGGAACAGGGGTACGGGCGGAAAGATATTCATCTACGAAATAGCGGATAATGCGTTCACGGAATAATTCGCGGGCATCATAGATGATGTGCGGGATATTCAGACGGGAAGCGAGATTACGGGCATCATCCAAAGATTCTTCAAAGCCTTCCGAATCATAGAAACGAAACGTTACACCGGTTACTTCATAACCGGCCTCTTGCAACAACATGGCGGCAACAGAACTATCCGTACCTCCACTCATACCTAATAATACACGCTTAGCAGACTTCATGAGTACAAAAATAAGAATTATTTCTCTGGCAAAGAATAAACATATATATGAATCTGTGGTGAACTTACACCCATCAGTAATATGAAATAAGTTCAGCCGCTGTCGCACTTATTATACAATAAAGAAGCGGGAGAATGTTCTTTCCAGTCTTTCAACCTTCCAGTACATCTCCCGCTTATGATGAAGAGAATCTCTATCTTATTCTTCTTTTTCCAGTTTTCCGGCTTTCACTTCTTCAAAAGTAGGATTGAAAGCATTGCCAATTACTTCCCACGCTTCAGCATCGTTCAGCCCCGCAATAACTTTTGCCAATCCCTTATAAGAAATCAGTCCCATCTGTTTTTCAATATACACCGACTCGGCAGATTCCAGGTTTTCAAAGCAATCCAGATTGGTAATCATTGTATTAGGATTGCTTCCGGTAGCACCACCTATTGTTAGTTTCAGAGTACCCACACGCTTCAAAGCAGGCAGATTAATACTTTCCAGCATAGCAGGAACTCCATTTGTAAAACAAGTACCGATGCTGCACACGCCTGTTACTTCCTGCAAAGCAGGCAAACTCAGAGTTTTAAGTACTCCCCCATAAGTAAAGCTACCTACTTTGGCCAGCTTCGGAAACTGAACAGGTTGCACTACATTGTTCACATAAGAACCTTCCTGAAGACTCATAGCCCCCGTTACCTCTTCCAGATCTTCAAAACTGATTATGGCAAGGTTGGCATTATAACCTTGAGTAACCGTCAGTTTTTTAGCCTTCTTCAGACCTGGGAAGGTAAAGTTCGCCTCCTCTTTCACAATTGCAAATTCCAATGAGATCTCTGCATTCTCAAGTCCTTCGAAACGCATTCCTTTACTACCTGACACTGACACTTTTCCCGTGAAAGTGTCATCGCCTTTCAATAGCAGACCTTCAGGAACAGAGCTCAATTTCAGTTCGTCAATGGTCAAGCCTGTAACATCCATTTCTTTCAGAGCAGCCACATTTCCCAAAGATAAATAAGAGAAATGCGCTCCTTTCAGATTCTTCAGGAAAGATATTTTCTCCAGCTTAGGCAACTGTTCCATTGAAACCCGACTGACAGAAGTCAATGAGCCCAAACCTGTTATATCAGTAACCCCTGGCATGGATGACAAAGAGAATGTCCCTCCGATAGTCTTCAGTGCATTGAATCCGGATAAAACAGTAGCCTCTTCACTATAGCCCCCCAAAGAGAATCCGCCACCTACGGTCTCCAATTCGGGACAGGCATTGTCCAGTTGTTTCACATTCGACAATGTGGTCAATTTCAGATCTCCTCCTACACTCTTCAACTTTTTCAACGGCTCCATATCAGGAATGGCAAGATAAGATATAGTAGCGGCACCGTCTACAGTAGTCAATGAAGAAAGATTAAGTTCTCCAAGGCTTTGACAGTGTTCTATGGTCAGTCCGTTTTTACCTACATAAGCAAGCGAGCCTAAATCCAGTTTTTTGACACCATTATTATAAATGCGCATACTGTTGGCTTTCGTCAGTTTAGGGAGACTCACTTCATTCAGATTGTTCATTGGATATTGCAATGAAAAGCTGTATGATATTTCTTCCAACGAACTAAAGAACACGTCCTCCAAATCCGAAAGCGACTCAAGCGAGATAGTAGCCGCGGAAACCAAGGCAGGGAAGTTTATTTTCTTCACCTTCTTGTAGCTTTTCAGAGTCAGCTGATTACCCAGCGTTTTCAGAGCCGGGAAACTAACTTCTTCCGTCAGTTCAAGCGTTCCGTTCTGTCGTCCGGTAAAGGTGATATCCTTTCCTATAATCTCCAAAGCCGGGAATTCCAACTGTTTGAAGTGGATTGCCTGTAAGGTCAACGTACCGCCCACACTTTCCAGTTTTGGCAGATTCAGTGTGCGAAGCGTATCAGCCGAAAGATACAGATCGCCACCTACCATCTTCAGTTGAGACAGTTCGATGTGTTCCAGTTCCTTATTACCAAACGCTCCGTTCGTACCGATACGGCCTGCAATCTTCAGTGCTCCTGCCCTTTCCAGATTCTCCAGTCCTGCAACTGAAGTACCTTTGTAAGTAGGATTGATAAGCACCGTTCCGGATACTTCTTTCACACCACTCAGCGCAGCGAAAGAAAGTAACGAATCTTCCTTTACGCTTCCCGTTTCCTTACCGATAATCAGATTTCCTTCTATGCGGCTGATACCACGTGCTGCAAAAGCTTCTACGTCTTCAGCCGTTTCCAGCAGCACATCCCCCTCACCGACAATCAATGTGCGGCTCAGAGAGTAATGATACGTACGTTCCTTACCATTATAAGAGGTTACAGTCAACGTCTGATTTCCTTCCCAATCTGTTATATTCGACGGATCCGGGGTAATCGTGGCAAGCTCACTACACAAAACCTCAGCTTTGGCTCCCTGCACCGAAACACCTTCGGGCACAGACAGAGTCAGTTCATCTTCAGTAATAGTGGCCGCATAGGTCTTTCCATCCTGTAATTTCAGGCTGAATGAAGTGATATAGTTTTCGCTTCCGGAGAAAGCAGAGTCTTCGTCATCGCAACCGGCCAGCAGCGAAATGAAGCCTATCATCAATATGTATGCTAAACTTTTTAGTTTCATATTATCTTTATTTTATACTTGATTATTCTTCTTCGGCAGGCAGGGTCCATAGTCCATCCTCTGCCAGCTGCTTGTACGTTGGATTATACAGGTTATCCTCAACAATCCAGTTCGTTTCAGGACAACTCTTGATGGCTTTCTTCAATCCCTCATAAGAGGCCAGAGCCTTGTGGTTCACTATTTTGAAGCCACCGATACTCTCCAGAGATACAAGGAAGTTCAAGTCCGTCAGTTTAGTGTTCTGCATATTCTGGGTTTCATTATAACCATAAGGGCGAAGATACAACGTCCCGCCCACCGTTTTCAGTAGCGGATAGTAAAGAACCGGTTCATAAACATTGCCATATTGCTCATAACCTGTCTGAATAAGCAGATTTCCACCTACCTTTTCCAGCTTGGGGAACGAACGTTCATCAGTGGTATTGACACATATCCGAGTATCTCCACCAATTGTTTTCAGTTCGGGGAAATGGAACTCTTTGATATTAGAGTAAAGGTCGAATATACCACCCACTTCTTGCAAGTCGGGCATAATGATCTCCTGAATATTCGAATTATTCCAATAAGAAAAGTCACCAGTGATTTTGTTGATACCAGCTATATTCGTTGTTCCACCATTATTGCTAAGATAGTTGAGCTTTAGAGAACCGATTTCCTTAAAACCCTGGAATTGGGGAGAGAGACCGGACATGACTATGCTTCCGGCAAACACATCATCACCCTTCACGACAGTTGTACTCATGTCCGAACCCTGCAACAGTAATTCTTCCATTTCTACACCGCGCAAATCAATCTCACTCATACCTGAACCTAAAGAGATCTTTCCCACCTTCTTCAATTTAGCCGGCATCTTCACGCTACCGGTAGCTGTCAGACTCAGAGTTCCGCCAATACTTTCCAGCGAAGCCAACTGCTCGGGATTGAATCCGGCAATGGAAATACTGGCATTACCGTCTATCGCCTTCAACAGAGGCATATTCATCTGATTCACTTTCGGGCAACTAAGCGATAATTCACCTAAATGGGTCAGCGCCGGGAAAGAAACTTCATACAGCGGGTTATCTGCAATGCTGAGTTTCCCCGAAATATCCTGTAACTTCGGGCAATAGAGCAACAGAAGAGTTTTTCCGGTCACATTCAAGTCTTTGCAGGACAACAGTTCGCTGAAGTCCAGACGAATGGCTGACATACTCACTTCAATACTTCCTCCTACATGCTTCAAAGACTGGAAAGACATTTTCTCTACCGATGATTTACCTTTCAGCGAAAGGTTACCGCTCACCTGTTGCAATGCGGAAAATTCCGTAGAGACAAAAGGAGCTTCCATCGAGAGGTTACCGCCCACACTCTTCAGTGAAGAACAGGAAATATCACCCACAGCCGCGCTCTTTATGTCTAGATCACCCCCTATACGAGTCAGCTTATTCAAATCCACGGTCCACAAACTGTCAGCCGAAATAATCTGGAAAGAACCACCTATCTCTTCCAGATTCTCCAGCCCGGCAAATTCATGCCCACGGTAACGGGTATTAATGGTGATACTACCGGACACCTGCTTCAAGGTTGACAATGCTGCCAGAGACTTAATGGAATCTGTACCCAACTGCTGTCCGATAATCAAACTACCATCCAGATACGAAATACCTTTTGCACCGAAAGCATCCAATTCTTCCTGCGTATTCAGCAAGATGATACCGGTTTCGGGTACACTGCTTCTGCGAGGCGTATAGAGGTATTTGCGTGACTGGCCTGAAAGGGAAGTCACGGTAAAGAACATTTCCTCCTCCCAGTTATACACTGTAGCGGGGTCTGGCTTGATTGTAGCGTTCTCGCTGCACACCACTTGAGCCTTAACATCACTGAGTATCACTTCTTCCGGAATGTTCATCACAATGGTGTCTCCCCGGAAAGAGGCTACAAGAGATTGGTCTCCCTGTTTCAGGGTAAAGGAAGTGATAAAGTTATCAGTTCCCTCAAAAGGATCATTGCTGTCATCGCAGCCCGTGAGACAGGCCAATACGAACAAAATGCTCCCAAGGATATATTTATTCATGATTCTATTTGTTTTAAATTACTAAATCAAGGTTTCAATCGCAAGTCCATAGCAGCAGAAGATTCGGTAGAAATCTCACCTACAGCTGCTCCTTGTCCCATTTGTGCCGTATGAACTTTCACAAAGTCGATGTATTTCAGATTAGCCGGGCTGCCGTCCTGCTGAATGGCGTTCTCAATACGGAATCCGGTCGGATCATTTATATTGTCCACATATCCCCAGTCAAAGCCCCAATTAGTTTCAATACCTTCCGTTTTAAACTGATCGCCCAAGCAAGTTCCTGTCAGGATATAGTATTCCTCTTTCATGAACCAAGGGAAATAACCGCTATTCGGATGATAAGCATTTCGTCTCAGGAAAGTCAGGTTACCATCATTGTCAATCGAAAGTACATCCTGCTTATCCTGCGTAGGACGATAATACTTCAGAGCATAACGTTGAGTGATTCCGGGCTTTCCTGTTTCACTGCCTTTAAGTTCATACCAAGTATCATCAGCAATACCGTTTCCGTTTTCATCTTGGCTTACCCATACGACACCACACTCACACCAATATTTACCAAGCGGATTACCAACAATATCAAAGTCTGCTTCACCCTTACCGTCATCCTCTACACTGTGGTCAAAACCCAAAATAAAATAACCGCCCCATGCGCCAAGAGAAGCGATCCAACCGGTTCCACCACCATTATTCAGTGTATTCTGTATCGTCATTCGTGCATCTTCGGCAGTCTTGTCCTGAGAGAAATTAACGAACTGCCCCGGAGCAGGCGTGAACTCAAAGCAATGATTGGATATCCAATAACTCTTTGCGGTCGGTGCCCTAAAATAGGTACCTTCTTGCGGAGTACATACCACTTTAACGGTAGCCTCGGCTGTTTTACCGCCGTCGATAGCCTTCACTTTTATTTCATAAGTCTGGCCTTCAGCAGAAGGTGTAAATTTGAAATGAATGGAAGTTTCGCTCTGTACACTCCCGTCCACGCTCCATTCGTACACCGCATCATCGCTGATTGAGAATCTTACAGGTGCCAACACAAGGCTTCTGCCAATAGGACAAGTCATAGTTCGCACATCATGTATGGTGGAAGGTTCCACATAGCGGCCGTTGTCAAAGAACAACACCGGCTCTTCTTCCGGTATCACCGAGATATTAATGTTCTTCACATCCACACCATCGGCATTGGTTACTTTCAGAGCAAGCGTATAAACATCTATCTCCTTCTCTTTAAATTGATAGATGGAGTCGTGGCTTACCACACGTCCGCCATAGCTCCACTCAAAAGTGGTACTCTCGTCTGTGTATTTGGTTTCGGCAGCCACCTTCAGAGCTACATCGCAATAGCCCACAGCCGAACTACTCACCGTAATTTCAGGCGGTAGACGGTCTACGACTGTTATTTTGGCTTGCTTTTCCACACTTCCGTTATCAGCATCCAGGCGGAAGTTCACAAAGAATTCTCCTAACTGATCACCTTTAAACTGATAGGTTTCCTGCTCAGACACAATCTTACCTGCACGTTTCCAAGCATACACAGGATTGATGGCATTCTCCGCAGTCACCTGCAATGTCACCTCATGTCCTATCTTTACTTTATACTCTCCGGTATCGGAGTTTAGCGAACACTCGGGAGCTCCAACCAGCCCCGCTTCGTCATCATCATCCGAACAGGCACCCAATGCAAACAGGCACAGTCCGACAAACGATAGTTTTAAATACAGATTTTTAAACATACTATTTATTGATTAGAAAATGTTACTTGCAATCGTTTCGTTGTAAATACAAAGTGCGCAGGGATGTCCCCTGTCGTAACGCTCCACTTCTTTTTTCCCTCGGGCGTGAAGCAATAGAGTGTTCCGGGGGTAACATAATTTTTGGCATCGGTCACGAAGATCTCTTTGGTATCGGGATTCACAGCCAATCCATAAGGTACCTCGATACTCTTTTCCGTACCGTCCGTAATGAAGTTCGTAGTCACTACACGTTTCTTCCGCGTGTCATAAATGCCATAACTGATGGTATTCTGCCCGGTGTACTTACTATACTCCGTACTGTAATAGAAGAGCGAGTCCCCACTCAGACAAAACTCACTGGCCGGAAAGTTCAGCACATCAGTCACCATATCATTATGAGAGTTTATGACATATACCTTGGAGTGTATGTCGTAATAATCACCACGTGATGAAACATAAATATTTCCACGCGCATCAATTGCCATCCGATGAAGGTTGATGCCTACCGTTATTTTTTTGATTTCGGTAAAGGTGTTCAGGTCTATCACAGATACGGTATTATCGTAATTGGGTACACGATAACCTCCGGAATTGGCTACATAGAGTTTATTCCCTACCACTACCATCTCTTCCGGCTGATAGCCGACATCACAAGTGTCCACCACCTGCAAGGAATTCAGATCCACTTTAGCCACATACCCCAGTCTGGCATTGGAATCAATCACCACTTTACCCGCATAAGAACTGACGTAAGCATAGCGACCGTTGAAAACGATATAGCGACAGTTAGGAATAGGGATGGCAGCCAAGTGCCTTGCTGTATTGACATCCATCACCTCCACCAGGTGGGATACATTAATGACAGCAAACAGTTTATCACCATTTATCTGAATATCATTTCCCACATCACCCAGCGCTTTTTGTACGGTAGGATTCAATTCCGGATAAATGTTCTTACAGTAATTACCCGAAGCGTAATCGAAATAGTCCAGAGAAGCCTTGTTACTTCCCATATTCCCCTCATTCAACAGGAAAAATCCCTTGACCGGACCTGTCACCTGTACGCCCGGTGTCACATTCGTCACACTGGAAAGTACCAGTTCTTCGTCGTCGCTACGGCACGAGGATACCAACAGTATCAGCATGCCCGCAAGCCACATCAGTAATAATTTACTTCTTTTCATAAGCCGTGTATTTGGTTTTAAAGTTCTACATTTATCACAAAGCGGAAATTTATTCCCGGCATGGGATACCATTGTACCACCTCGTACTGCTGATTGAAGACATTATTGACTTCAGCGGTCAGTTTCCACAACATCTTTTTCCAATGCAAGCGGCGGGAAAGGGAAAGGTCGTTCGTATACCATTCCTTGGCATAATTCTCCGGAATGTTGGCACTCGATTCATAACGCTCGCCGGTATAGATAAAACTGTAATTCATGTCCCAATCCCTATAACTCAAATTAAGGACAGCCGAACCGCTGTGCCAGGGAATATAAGGTATCTGTCCACCGTAATAGTCACTTTTTGCATCGGTGAAATCCTGCGCTTTCTCATACGTATAGTTCACCCGCAGGTTGGCCTTCAGGTCTTTCAATAAATGCCATTCGGTTTGCAGAGCCACATCCACCCCGCGCATCTCCACATAGCCCAGATTTACCATTGTCCAACGGAACTGGTTAGAAGTAGGCATGGCTACAATCTTGTCGGTGACCTCGTTATAGTAAGCATCTGCCTGAAACTCCAGCCGGGCAGGATAACCTCCACGGAATTTGCGGGAATAAGTTACACCTATATCATATTGTGTGGTATATTCCGGATTCAGGTCAATGTTTCCTATGAAGGTATAGTAAAGGTCATTCAGCGTCGGCATGCGGAATATCTTTTTGTAAAAAGCACGCAGATTCAGATCTTCGTTCTTGAAAGGTTGCCAAGATGCCACGACGGTAGGCGTATATTTATGTTTATCACCTGCTGCGGCGTTGGGAACCTTCGTAGTCTCGTGTACAAATGTCCCCAGCAGACTGGCTTGTAGTTTGAATCGCTCAAAATGCAGTGCCGTAGCTACCGCCACAAGTGCCGTGTAACGGCAGGGATAGACGAAGTTCACCAGGTCGGCATTTAATTTATTCCACTGAAAATCCACCGAAACGTCCGCACTCCAAAAAGGAAGAATATTCAGCATATTCGCTGCCGAAAAATAGAGTTCATGCTGGCGGTAATGATTGTTCACGTACATTGTAGTAACATCCAAGCGCGGATCGGACAGATAATGAAGATAATCGTAAGCATACTTACCATTCGTCTGTAAACTGTAGTTTCCCCAATGTTTCCGGAAAGAGCCCTGCAAAAAGAAGTTCGTATCCCATTGGCGGTCTTCATGCACAAAGTCACCCGTCTCACGCACAGCGGCACCGGGCAATCCCCGTTCGGAATTATATAAATAAGCTTTGGCTTTCCATTCTCCCCCTTGCATATCTCCGAATAAGCCATACTCTGCACGAATGGCCTCCACATCACCGTTCTTACGGGTTTCTGTTATATCATATCCGTTTTTCTGCCGGTAACGGAATTTATATTTCCCGTTGGTGTACATATACTCAGCACTCAGTGAACCGCTCACCTGCTTGCTCAGCCTATGCTCCAGCAGGACGGAAGGATTAACCAAACCGAAAGAACCGGTTTTGAAAGTTCCTTTCAGGCGATAGTTCTGTCCTTCGCCAAAAGAAGGATGACGAGCTGTCATGTAGATGGAACCGGCTGAAGCAAAGTCCTTCGCCGATTGAAAGATAGCGCTCTTCTGGCCATTGTAGAGTGAAACGGCCTCCATGTTATCCAACGAGAAACGTCCCAGATCGATTTGTCCGTTCTGAGCATTTCCCAACTGAACGCCATCATAGAATACGCCCACATGTTGAGTGCCAAGTCCACGTATGTTGACAGTCTTCAAGCCACCGATTCCTCCATAATCCTTTATCTGGATTCCGGAAAAATAGCGGATTGCATCAGCCACAGAATGGACACTCAATTTCTGAAGTTCTTCTCCGGCAAGCATTTGTACCGGAATCACTTCTTTACGGATGCGTTGCGCTGATACAGAGACTTCTTCTATATGATAAGTCTTTGTAGAGTCTACCGTTTGAGCATACAAATCCACGCAACAGCATACTAATGGCATTACCACTGCCAATAAAATGCGATGATACATTCGATTTCATGTATTAAAGAGAGTATCAAACCTCTGCCAAGAGTAATCAATGATAACCCTATAAAAAATAAGTACGACCGGATTTCTAATCCCAGAGAACTCCTGATTCCAGATCATGGCAGGTCTTCTGACTTGCTTCATCTGATGACTCCCTTCCCGTTCATGCAGAAAACAGTGGCGTGAGTATCGTCTTCAGACTTTGTTTGAAGCTTACAGCAGCGGGTCTGTTCAGGATTTACACCTGATTCCCTTTTCACCACCCGCCACGAAAGCGACGGATGACACCATAATCAATGGCAAAGATACATATTATTATTAAAGTTAACCTTTTTACAGATACTTTTTTATCCGATCCATATCCGAGACGTATCTGGGCCGTACCTGCTCCGTACGTTCTCCATGCAGAGGTACCTCTGACCAAAGAAAGTACGGCTTTGATACGGAGCAAGTCATATATCCACGCACGTTCACAGGCCACTATCAGCGAAGCAATATATATACCCAAGAAATCATAGAGCAATATGAAGTAAAAGAGAGGCCGGGAAACTATCTGAACCTGAAGTTCGGACTCAGTATCCGGCTTGGAAAGAAATAAGAAAAGAACCTCTTCATTACTGTACTAAAAGCCATTAAATCCGACAACAGAACCGTTTAATAAATTATTTGTAGTAATTCTGGAAGATTTTTATAACCACTTTATTAGCAAGCAGTTCTGAGGATAAG
>ERZ826613.2889-NODE-2889-length-15590-cov-3.232700_pt1 | contig 15590 bp, 11 predicted proteins | sample MGYA00519925_ERZ826613 | MGnify/ENA primary metagenome ERZ826613 (study PRJEB31778, sample SAMEA3449236) | human gut metagenome | biome: human gut; feature: human-associated habitat; material: faeces | place: United Kingdom | collected 2010/2012 ... | reverse complement strand
GTTTCTGCCTGGAATAGAAAAATCATATTCCACATCGGTATAGCCCTTCTTTGCAAGCCACGGCTTCCACTCGCGATTATTGCTTCTCATCAGCATATCACAGTGAGACGTTCCGACAACTATGCCCATGCGGTTTGCAAGCGCACCGTTTTCCTGTTTTAGATTAAAGGAATTGACATGCATTGCCGGCCAGATATAATTGAGCTTTAAGCGAAGCAGCAGTTCAAAAATCTTTTCATATGTCTTTACACCGATGGTCGTTTCACCCATATAGCGCCATACCCAGTGCTCTAACTCTTCCTCGTCGTTGATAAAAATTCCTCTGTACTCAACAGACGGATAATCCACCTTGCAATAACCATTTTCAATTACAGCCTCACTTCTACGACGCACCGGCACATCGGCAAAGAAATACCATGGTGATACACCAAGCCATTCACAGAAATCATAAATGCCATAAATTGTACCGCGGCGGTCTGTTCCGGCGTGATACGGGCGGGGATATGGATCTTGGAGGTCGTCAGGTGGTATTTCTCCTGGAAATCAAAGAGGTCGCCCTGCAGCTCGATCTCATCAGGGACGCCGGTGAGCGGCGCATCGCTGCCAAGGACGGCGCAGCCGACTTCAAAGCCGGGGATCTGCGCCTCCAGCATGACATGGTCGTCGTAATAAAATGCATGGTCGACGGCGGCAAACAGGTCGCTGGGGCGGCGCACCTTTGCGACGCCGAAGGAGGACCCGGCCCGGACGGGCTTGACAAAGAGCGGATACCCCAGCTCGGCGGCCGCACGGCGAGCGTCAGCGGCATTCTCCACGGCCTCGCTCTTGATCGTCTTCACGTCGATCTCATCCAGCTTGCGTACGAACAACTCCCGATCCTCGGTATCCATGATAGCCTGCACCGGGGTACCCAATACCTTCACGCCATACTTCTCCAGCACGCCGCTTTGGTAAAGGGCCACGCCACAATTCAACGCCGTCTGCCCGCCGAAAGCGAGCAAGATACCTTCCGGACGTTCCTTCTCGATCACCTTTTCCACAAAAAAAGGAGTAACGGGCAGGAAATAAACCGTGTCCGCGACTCCTTCCGAGGTCTGTACCGTAGCGATATTCGGATTGATCAATACCGTTTGAATCCCCTCTTCCTTAATCGCCTTCAGGGCTTGGCTGCCTGAATAATCGAACTCGCCCGCCTCACCAATCTTCAAGGCTCCGGAACCGAGTATCAGGACTTTCTTTATATCTTCTTTCATTGCTTCATTTTTTTAATGTTTGTATTTACGACACCCGGAAACGGGTTATTCCGACACCCGGAAACGAACGGGGCTACAGTAAGTCCGCGAACTTATCAAACATGAACTCCGTATCCAGCGGCCCGCTGCAAGCCTCGGGATGGAACTGAGAGGAGAAGAAAGGCTTCGTCTTATGCTTGATACCCTCGTTCGTCCCGTCATTCATATTGATGAACAGCGGTTCCCACTCCTCACCCAGCGTATCGTTATCCACGGCGTAACCATGGTTCTGCGAGGTGATGAAGCATTTCTCCGTGCCTACCATACGTACCGGCTGGTTATGGCTACGATGACCGTACTTCAATTTATAAATAGAAGCACCGCCGGCTTTCGCCAACAACTGGTTACCCATGCAAATACCGCAAATCGGCTTATCCCCGGAAAGCGCCTTACGGATATTCCGCACGGCGGCATCGCAAGTATCCGGATCGCCCGGACCGTTGCTGATAAACAAGCCATCGTATTCCAGCTGATTGAAGTCGTAGTCCCAAGGCACACGGATCACCGCCACGTTACGCCTCAACAGGCAACGGATGATGTTATGTTTCACGCCGCAGTCCAAAAGCACGACGCGCTTTAGGAATTGAGAATTGAGAATCGAGAATCGGGAATCGGAGGCTTCCGATAAAGAACAGGTCTGGCTCGTACCATCGGGCAGGTAACAAATAATCTCCTTGCACGATACCCGATCCACATAGTTCACATGCTCATAATCCTCGATCTTCAATTCCCCATTTCCAATTTCGTTATCGGCATCGCCGATAACGATGCGTCCCATCATCACGCCATGCTCACGCAATTTCTTAGTCAACGCGCGCGTATCGATACCGTATATGCCCGGGATCTTCTCCTCCTTCAACCAGTCGCCCAAACTGCACTCGGCGTTCCAGTGGCTATACTCATGGCTGTAATCGCTAACGATAATCGCCTCGGCATGGATCTTCTCGCTCTCCATAAACGTAGCGATCCCGTTCGGCTCGAACGTACGAGGCGGGACACCGTAGTTACCAACGAGCGGATAAGTCAACACCATCAACTGGCCTGCGTACGAAGGGTCCGTCAAGCTCTCCGGATATCCGGTCATAGCGGTATTGAACACGACCTCGCCAGCCACCGGTCTCTCATAGCCAAAAGAGTAGCCACGGAAGACGGTACCGTCGTCTAACATCAAAGTTGCTGTTCTGTTTGTCTGCATAGAATCTGTATGTTGTGTCATTTCACTAAATATTCTTCTTCCATATAGTGAATAAAAGCCTCGTTCACTAACCGAGTTCCGCCCGGTGTCGGGTAATCGCCGGAGAAATACCAGTCACCCGGATGCTCCGGACAAGAGGCATGCAAGCCCTCCAAAGTCTGGTAGACAATCTCTACTTTCGCCTGCGTCCCGGCCGGTGTAAGCAACTCCACCATCTTAACGGATATCTCCTCGTCCGTAAACGGGGCGTATATCTCCTTTACGTAATTCACCAACGGACCATCCGCCGCTGTTTGTTGTCGCTTCGCCTTTTGATAAGCGTCCAAGATCACGTATTCCATCCTCCGGTCACGTAACAGGGCCACCGCAGCCTTAAAAGCGATAAACTCGTTCATCCGGGACATATCGATACCGTAATAATCCGGGTAACGTACCTGCGGAGAAGAACTTACGATCACGATTTTCTTCGGATGCAGGCGATCCAAGATACCGATAATACTCTGGCGTAAGGTAGTACCCCGCACGATGCTATCATCTATCACAACCAGATTATCGATAAAAGGTTCAATACTTCCGTAAGTAATATCATATACGTGCGCCGCCAGATCATTGCGGCTATTGCCCTCAGCGATAAATGTACGTAATTTTATATCTTTTATAGCTACTTTCTCCGAGCGGATTCGCATGGAAAGGATTTGTTCCAGTTCCTCTTCCCTGAGCAAGTGACTACGATCGGCGATCCATTCTTTTTTCAGCTTATTCAAATAGTTGTTCAATCCCTCCTGCATCCCGAAATAAGCGACCTCGGCCGTATTCGGGATAAAAGAGAAGACGGTATGATTCAAATCATAATCCACCGCTTTCAAGATCGGATGCACGAGATTATCTCCCAAACGCTTCCTTTCCCTGTAAATATCCACGTCGCTACCCCGTGAGAAGTAGATACGCTCGAAGGAACAAGCCTTATTCTCTTTCGGCTCCACGATCTGGGAGATATGCCACTCGCCTTTCTTGTTGACGAGTATCGCCTCTCCCCGATTCAACTCCCGGATATTCTCTACCTGCACGTTCATCACGGTTTGTATAACCGGACGCTCGGAAGCCAACACGATAATCTCATCATCCGCATAATAGAAGGCCGGACGGATTCCCCACGGGTCCCGTACGCTAAACGACTCGCCACTACCGGTGATACCGCAAATCACGAAACCACCATCCCAGCCCGGGGTACAGCGTTTCAGCACGTTCGACAAATCGATTTGATCCTCGATGGCATGCGTGATATCCATCCCTCTCAATCCTTCCGCCTCACACTTTTGGTACAGGCGCTCCACTTCCCGGTCCAGCCGGTGTCCCAGCTGCTCCAGCATGATATACGTATCGGAATATTTCCGGGGATGCTGACCGATCGCCGTGATCTCCTCGAATACTTCATGAACATTTGTCAGGTTGAAATTTCCGCAAACGGCAAGGTTCTTTGCACGCCAGTTATTGCGTCGTAAAAAAGGATGGATATAAGAGATTCCGGATTTTCCGGTGGTACTGTAACGGAGGTGGCCCATATAAAGCTCTCCGGCGAAAGGTAGGTTGGCTTTGGCGAATAGCGGATCGTTGAGTTGCTCGGGGGTTAAATCCTTGTAGTGTTCGTGAACTGCGGCAAATATCTCGGTAATAGCTCCGGTCCCGACGGCCCGTTCACGGAACATATATTCCTCTCCGGCATTTGCCTCTAACTTCACGCAGGCTAAGCCCGCTCCTTCCTGCCCCCTGTTATGCTGCTTTTCCATCAGCAAATAGAGCTTGTTCAGTCCATACATCCAACTACCGTACTTCTCGTGATAATACTCCAAGGGTTTCAGTAACCGGACCATGGCAACACCACACTCGTGCTTCAATACTTCCATTGTCGAATCAACTTTTTGATTTTGCCGCAAAGATACAGACAATCCCTAACATATTGTTTAAACAAACATAAAATAATTGACACTTTCACGGAAAAAATGTTTTTATCGGACGTTTGGTTAACAAAGCTTACATTTTATAAGCAAAAGGGAGGGTTTTATTTTCAATCCATAAGCCACTCATTTCCCTCTTGAAAGAGGCCTTTCAAAGATATCCATCCGAGAACCGTAATATTTCCGTAACAGAAAGAAAAACACCAATATTCTTTCTGGCACAGAAATATTCTTGCATAAATTCTTTCTATCATAGAAATAATTCGGTAATTTTGTGCGTAAATATAATTTCCATAGAATGAATACAAATATACTCCAAACACTGGTAACGGCCATGCAACGCCGATTAGCGGCTCTTCCGCAGAGATTGCGACCATTTACCACGGAGTTTGATGAGCTCCCTAAAAACCTGATGCTAACCGGTGCCAGAGGATGTGGCAAATCTACATTTCTACTCCATCATTCACAAGGCAGGCGCTTATTATACTTTTCTGCTGATAATCCGAAGATTATTGGCGAACCGCTCTATGACTTAGTTAGTAGCGTATTCATGCTTGGTTATGAAGGTGTTATTATCGACGAGATTCACTACGCATCAAACTGGAGCATACATCTGAAGGCCTTGTATGATGACTATCCAGGAAAAATCATCTGGATTTCAGATTCCTCATCGTTAGTACTTCGTGATGGCAAAGCCGACTTGTCCAGACGTTATGTAGCGATACAGATGCCTTTAATGTCGTTCAGAGAATTTCTATATCTTGAAACTGGCCAAATATACCCCAAGTACAAACTGGGAGACACAATACTACCTACACAACCAGATGCGGAGCTGTTGAACCATTTCCTCAATTATCGTAGTTACGGTACACGTCCTTTCTACCAAGAGAAAGATTTCGAAGCACGTTACATGGCTATCATCGACAAAATTCTCAATAACGATATACCGTTCTTCCTGCCTAGCATTTCCGAAAACAACCTACGTGTGATGCGAGCCATTATCGGCACACTGGCAAACTCCTCAATACCTCGTGTACAAGTCACCTCCTTATGCTCCGACTGGGGAATAGGAGCGGAAAAACTCTATCAACTACTCTTTGTGATGGAAAGTGTAGATCTATTGAAAATAGTAAAGTACCCCAATGACACGAAAGCCCGTAGCACTGGCGCAAAAATGTTGTTCGCAGACCCATGCGCTTATAAGGTTTTGAATGCAGACCAAGGAACGGAACGTGAAGCCTACACTGTCCACTGCTTTTCTAGGGCAGGTTACGAGATAAACGCCATGAAAGACGAGAAGAAAGGTGATTATATGATTACAAAAGACCATGTATCACAAACCCTAGAAGTTGGAGGAAAAAACAAAAATCCTAAAGAAGCGGACTATGTCTTGAGAGACAACACCGACTACCCTGTAGGCAACGCCATTCCATTCTGGCTCATGGGTATGATGTGGTAGTATTATAGTCATCACCTAAAAAAAATAATCACCCCAGCCATTCGTCTCCCCCCTTCAAAAAGGAAATGAATGTCCAAGGTGATTATTTTTAAGTTTATCAGAAAGCAGGAAAATCCCTATCTTCCCCACTCCTTTATCATCTGCTCATTCTGCAAACGACAAATCAATAGTTGCCCATTCTTTTCAGCTACGATATAATCCTTAAGTCCTTCAATCACAACTTTGCGCTCATCCGAGATGTGCACAACACATCCAGCACAATCGATCATCCGTACCTCTGACCCCACGGCTGAATTCCCATCCATATCTTGAGGTAACAAGGAATGTAGTGATCCCCAGCTACCCAAATCACTCCAGCCAAACTCAGCAGACAGCATATAAACCTCTTTAGCTTTCTCCATCACCGCATAATCTATCGAGATTTTTTCGCAAGTAGGGAATAGTTCTCCTATTACTCTTTTCTCATCATCCGTATAAAAGCTTAAACTCATATTGTCCATCACTCTCGCCAGTTCCGGTGTATATTTACGGATAGCCTCCATAATCATGTCTACATGCCACACAAAGATACCCGCATTCCAAAAATAATGACCGTCAGCCAAGTAATCTTCTGCCACCTTTCGGTTGGGCTTTTCCTTAAATGCCTCAACCTTTACGACCTCATTCTTTATAGAGGAAGAAAATGTTTTTATATATCCATATCCAGTTTCTGGTCTTGAAGGTTTGACTCCTATCGTCACGATCGCCTTCCGCTCTTGCGTGAATGAAAGAGCCTGCGCAATCACCTTTCGAAACCCAATCACATCGATCACCAAGGCATCTGAAGGTGTTACGACGATATTGGCATTAGGGAACCTACACTTGATCTTCCAGCAGGCATAAGCGATACAAGGAGCCGTGTTACGAGCCTCCGGCTCAGCAAGAATATTATCTAGCGGTATTTCCGGTAATTGTTGCTGAACGATCCCCACATACTGTTCACTTGTCACCACCCAAAAATTACTCAAGGGACACAATGAGGAAAAACGTTCCACGGCAAGTTGAATCAATGATTTCCCTACACCCATCACATCAATAAATTGCTTAGGATAATCAGGCGTGCTCATCGGCCAAAATCGAGAACCAATACCTCCGGCCATGATGACGATATGTGTGTTGTTTGTTTGCATATATATTTAAAGAATTAATTTCAGCGACCAAATACGAATGTCATCGCAAAAGATTTACCTATCTTTACATAAAGATAATTCATAAATACTAATATAATCAATGACAGTATCGGAGTTAATACTAAATCAGTAAAGTATTTATCAAGATTATCTAAATCCAGAAAAACACCTAAAACAGTTTCAAGAAAGAAATACTGAAAGACATAGATATACAAAGTATTTTTACCCATATAAGAAATATATCTACCCAACTTAGAAGATTGAAAGAGACTAGACCTCATTTTAAACAAACAAAACAGAAACACTGAACCACAAAGGCCAATTATTATTTTATAAAATAAGACACTAAAATAATGCGTTAAAGAAGAAGAAGTATCAAATAAAACAAAAGGACCTAAATGTTCATAATATATTTTAAGATACTCATTATTCCAAAAACAAAACAGAAACAAAAATACGGTGGCTGATAAAAACGAAACAAGACGAATCTTACGATAGACTAATCTTTCAAATTCACGAAGGAACGTACCAAATAAAAAGCAAATGTACATTTCATTAAATTTATAATAGACGACAAACAGACTCAGTACTATTGTAAAAAATAGAACATACACATTCTTATATTTTGCATATGGATAATAAAACACAAAGCACAAGAATATAGATTTCAAAAACCATAAACAATAAAAATATTTACCTAAAAGACTACCTCCATATATATATATACGAACATAAAAAACCATAAATTATACAAGGAAATATCAATTGAATAAATTTCTTTTTTAGAAACTTCCCAAAAGAATACTTTGCAATATTGCCCGCAAAGAAACCTGATATCATCATAAACAAAGGCATATGAAAAGAATAGATACCTATATGTATATCATTTTCAAGGTAATCCGTAACACCATATTGAATAACGTGTCCCCAAATCACTAAAAACATCGCAAAGCATTTAAGAGCATCCAACCATAATATACGATTCAAACTAACAGGATCTTGCTTAATACACTCCATACAACTAATATTTTTATTTTATATACTTCATAAAACCCTTATAAGCAAAAATCAGCATAAAGTAAATAGAGGGGATCCATTTCACACCCTCTACCTTCCGGAGTACGAACCACTGTTGGGCGAACATCTTCCATTTATTTCCTGAACGAGAATTCACAGCCTCACGATACAATGCATGTATCTTACCCGTGTTATAAGCCTTTACCCCTTTACGCAAAATCTCTAGCCAAAAGGCGTAATCTTCTTTGGGAATCGATCGGAAGCGAGTCTGCTCGATTAACTCCCTATGCAACAATACTGTCAAGCAGGGAATCTCATTACTCTCTAGTATATCCCAATAGATACACTCCTAACCCGAATCCACCGATCAGCCCTAGCTCCATTCCACGACATCTTCTCGTAGTCTGAATAAACAAAGTTATAAGAATAAGCCTCCATGAACGCCACCTGCTCTTCTAGTTTATTAGGAAACCAAGCATCGTCACTATCCAAGAAGGCGATATATTCGCCCTGTGCTTGTTGAAGTCCAATATTCCTTGGCAGCGACGGACTGCCCGACGGATTCTCCGTCCTCAAATACCGAATTCTTGTGTCACGTTCCACATACGTTTGAATAATTTCAGCTGATCGGTCTGTCGAGCAATCATCTACGATCAACATCTCCCAATAAGGATAAGTTTGAGATAAGACAGATTCAATCGTTTGGGTAATAAAAGGAGAAGCATTATAACAAGGAGTTATAATAGATATAAGGGGGTTCATAAAATAAAAGTTTAGTAAGCACTTTATTTAGCCCATATGAGGCACTTGTTTGTGCCCCAAACTGAGTTTAATCATAAGAAAGTATATCTTATCTAATTATCTGTAATTTAAAAATTTACAAATAGGCACATTTACATCGATTCACCGCTCAGTCGCAAAATTAACGCCAAACCTACTCAAAATACTTTTTAGCGTTCTCCGTTGCCTAGGTGATATTTTCCACTGAAGCCAATTAGTCATATCAATCTTTATCTGTTGAGAGAGAGGAACAATGCCTCTACCAGAATCTATATACAAGCTCAATCTACTCAAATTTTCAACAGCATGCCTAATCCATTTACCTTTATATACTCCATGTATATATGGCAAGATATATTCTGAAACTGCCACCACATCTTTATAATCCTCTGATGGAGCAACAGCGGCTTGTTCATTTATTGAGTTTTCAATATCCCATGCGCTAAGAGAGCCATCGCCTAACAGCTCAACAAAAAGATCCTTTCGAAATATTCCAAATTGAAGATTGATAGCATAGGGGATTTGCTTATTGACACTACGCAATAAAGGAAAAGATTTAATTTTAGATCCTTTAGGAGTAGGGCCTAAATTACAATACCTTATCTCGTGGCTATCCATATAGTCAAGTAACCGCTCTATTAATGAATTGTCAACATTGTCACTCAAGATAATGTCATCACACATCAACATTACATACTTCGATTTTATAACTGGCAAAGCCGCTATAGTACGCTCAACCCAAGTATCATTTTGCTTATTATTGCATATACAAGTAATACCTTCATACGATTTGGTATTGGTGGTTAGAATAAACTCATAGGGACAATCACTCCAATATCTCCGATACCCTTTTAAAAATACGGCAAGCACATCAGAATACGAATCAGGAGAACTAACATAAATAGAAAGTCGCTTATCCATCAGCTATTTTACTTTTTCTATATATTCCTTCAAACTCATCAAGTTTTTATCCTTGTCAGAAATGATCAATTTCTCAATACCGCCAATCTTATCGAAAGGCCACTCTATAGCCATATCCGGATCATTATACATTATGCCGGCATCACCTTCACCATAAAACACCTCACCACATTTATAGCTAACGACAGAATCCTCCAGCACCAAATAGCCGTGGCCAAAATACTGAGGTATGTATAGAGCCTTCTGATTCTCTCCGGTCAGATCAAAACCTTGCCATTTACCAAATGTTGGCGAATCAGGGCGAAGATCTATGATTACGTCATACACATGGCCACTTATACAACGAACAAGCTTGGCTTGCTGTTTAACAAGCTGGAAGTGCATCGCACGAATTACACCCTTTTTACTAATGGTATAGAACACCTCTTTAAGTTCATGATCTATACCATTTTGCTTAAATGTATCAATATTGTAATCCTTTATAAAGCCACCACGTTCGTCTGTGGCATAGAAGGGAGTTATCTCATATGCCCCCTTCATATCAAGTTCCTTGAATTCAAATTTCTGTATCATGACTAATTCCGCTATAACATCAAAGAGTTTTTAAGCCAATTAATAGTTTTATCAATGCCTTTATCAAAGTCTATAGACGCATATTCTCCAATAGTACTAACCAAGTTACTATTGTCAAACATATCCATTGTATACTTTACACCATCATCTTCACGGACTCCTATCCCTACCTTATCAGCGCAACCAACTAGTTCTCCTATACGAATAAGATAATCTTTCAAGACTCTAGGATTGCCAGAGCCTATATAATAGAACGGCTTATTCGTTTCCTTAAAGCCTAGACGATATACAGCTTCTATAAGATCATCCACATAAATAAAATCATATGGTTGTAAAGCTGGACCAAATGCGGCTTCTTTACCAGCCATCAACTCACCTAACGTATAACTAACCAAATTGCCCGTTTTATTACCTACACCGTATATATTTGAGAACTGCATCCACACAAACTGTTGAGCGATATTCTTGCAATAATCTTCCAAAATTATTCTGCAAGCATGCTTAGCCACACCATACATCATTCCACCAGTCGTTTTTTTCAGATGCGACAAACTAAATGCAACGTTCTCCGCTACAGTACCCGCACAAAGAAATTTTTTCACATTTAACCTCTTGCAAATATTAGCGCAATCTACTGCCATCTGAATATTTGATAATTGAACCGTAGGATCTGCTTTATCAGCCCCATTTACACCTTTCCACGCAAAATGATAGAAAGAGTCATATTCAATTACTGGCAGTCTTTCGACTAGAGATGTATTCACCCCTGATTCTATCCTCGTAATAAGATTTGAATCAGGCAAACGATTGCCATGAAAGGTAATATCAACAGCAACAACCCTAGTACCTTTTTCTATCAATTTCTTTATAAATGAACTACCTATAAAACCATTGCCCCCTGTGACGATTACGTTCTTCATATTATCGTTATACGTTTAAAAATTCATTTATCTGTTTATCCATACAAATACGAACATCCCCACCTGCTAGCCAAACCTTACTCCATTCAACAATCTTTTCCATTGCCTCATCCAGATTCCATCGAGGGCTCCATCCAAAAGTCTTTTTCAATTTAGAGCAATCAAGCTTCAAGAAATTTGCCTCGTGAGGACCACCATCATACTTGTTCACCCACCTCATGCCTTCGCCCCACTTGTTCACAAATAGGTCAACAAGAGCGCCTGTTTGAAAACAATCCACATCATCGGGACCTACATTATAATAATCCGCAAAACCGATATCCTCATATTGCTTCATCGCTATCAGCAGGTAAGCATACAAAGGTTCTAGAACATGTTGATAAGGACGGGTAGAGTATGGATTACGCACAACAATATCCTCATGTTTTACAGCCGCACGGATACAATCAGGTATTATTCTATCACTGGCGAAATCTCCACCACCTATCACATTACCCGCTCTAGCAGTAGAAATAGGAATAATAGGCAGACCATCAATATCTGTAAAGAAAGAACGCTTGTAGCTATGAGTCACCAGCTCCGAACAGGATTTGGAATTTGAATAAGGATCATACCCATCCAATTCCTCATTCTCCCTATAACCCCAACTCCACTCCCTATTCAAATACACTTTATCCGTAGTGACATTCAAGAAAGACTTCACGCAACAATTATTGCGAACACACTCAAGAATATTCACGGTACCCATCACGTTTGTCTCGTAGGTATAGGCAGGATCTTTATAAGAATCTCTAACAATGGGCTGAGCGGCAAGATGCAGCACAATTTCTGGTTGAGACTCATCAAAAGCCTTCTTTAGAGAGGCATAATCTCGTATATCGCCAATCACGGAATGTATGTCATCTTCAATATTAGCAATTTGAAACAACGAAGGCTCTGTTGGGGCTTCAAGTGAATATCCGGTAACGACCGCTCCGGCATTAGCGAGTATCCTACACATCCAAGAGCCCTTAAAGCCGGTATGGCCCGTAAGGAAAATCCTCTTGCCTTTATAAAAATCCAATATATTTCCCATTTGTATGATAACTTATTATTTTGCGTAATCTGGTATTTCCGGAACAGAGCGCTCCCAACGCTTCCAAGGAGCTTTATCCTCGGCAAGCAGTTTTTCAAGCATAGATTTTTCACGTATATTATCCATGCACTGCCAAAAACCAGTATGGATATAAGACATCAACTGACCCTCTTGCGCTAACCTGACAAGTGCGGTCTTTTCGAAGACACAAGAGTCACCCCCTTCCAGCATATCAAAAACCTCGGGTTCTAACACCATGTAACCGGCATTAATAGGAGCGCCATCAGAGGCGTTCTTTTCCCGAAAAGCCCTTACGGCTTGATCTTTAGTAATATCTAAGACTCCTTTATCTTGTGCTATCTTGACGGCCGTAAGGGTCGCAAGCTTACCATGGCTCTTATGAAACTCCACCAATTTATCAATTTCTACATCACAAACACCATCGCCGTATGTCATCAAGAAAGTCTCGTTCTCTATATATCTCTGGATACGCTTAATACGGCCTCCAGTCATAGTGTTGTAGCCCGTATCAACGACAGTGACTTTCCAAGGCTCCATATTAGTTTGATGAACGGTCATTTCGTTGTTGCCATCACGATAGTCGAAAGTCACATCAGAGTTATGAAGGAAATAGTTGGCGAACCACTCCTTAATATATTCCTGTTTATAACCGGCGCAAATGATAAACTCGGTATAACCATAATAGGCATACTCTTTCATTATGTGCCACAAGATTGGCATACCACCAATCTCAATCATTGGCTTTGGCTTGAACTGGGATTCCTCAGATATACGAGAACCAAAACCTCCTGCAAGAAGTACTACTTTCATTGTAATAAATTTATAGTATTGTAATCAATGCATTGTCTTAAATTAGACATACAATAACCTAAACATCAGAATAATATCAAAAAGCATCTATAAAATCTCTGAACTTATTTTCAATCACCGAAGTCTCATATTTTTCAGAAAATAGCTGATAAGTATATGGATTAAACCTGTTATCAGAAAGAGAATTTATAGTATGAATAAACTCTGATGGCGTATTACATTTCCCCCCCATACGACTATAATCACATTCTATACCCTGAAAAGCTTCATCAGTACCTATGATAGACTTACCAAAACTCATCGCCTCTATCACTTTCGTTTTCATACCCGACCCCTTAAATATAGGGGCTACAACAGCTAACGCACTTTTATAATATGAAGATAAATCATCTACATATCCCTCAAGTTTCACATTAGACAGAGTTTTATTTCTTAAAGTAGGATTATTACAACAAGCCCCAACAATGCGTAAATCCAATTGGATAAAAGGGGATACATGTTCAATAAACCATACTATCCCTTCTATATTTGGATAAAAATCAGCACCAACAAATAATAAAAACGGTCTATTTATAGCGGTTAATACAGGAACATCATCTAAGTCCACCTTAGGACTTGTTATCGGAAAAATCAGTTCTGGTTTCCGTCCATACATTCGCTCGAACCCATCACAATCACGTTTATTAAGTGCTATTAAAGAGGTAGCATATCTCACAGTTCGCTTTTCATTGAATTTTATAAAGCGATATTTTACGTAAGAGACAAGAGAATGATCATACAAGTATTCTTGATAAGCCATTGACGCATCTACATTATGCTCAAATATCACGGACTTTGCTTCTAATCCATGCAACAATTTAACAATCCTACCAAATAATGACCCTTCAAAGAAAACGAAATCAAAAGAATCCTTACAATAGACATCCATTATAGTTTCTTCGTCTCTTTTAGAAACACCATAACACCCCATGCGTAATAAAGATAAAACGATGATTTTCAGAGTAGGGCGAGCTACTGAATAACAAATGACATTATCTCCTCCAAATAAGCGAGTAAGCATCTCATAATTTCGATGCATCACATAAGTTCCACCGTTAAGGACTGAGGAAAATTCTCGATGGACATATAATATTCTCATGATTCAAGATATTAAATAATTTGAGACAGAAATAAACTTAAGATCGAATTAATTCTTTTGTACTATCCAAGGAAGAAATTCGCAGCAATAAAAAAGACAACAATAGATAATCCTTACTACTATAAAACACGAATAACATCATTATAAATGCAAAAAATGACATTACTTGTCTGGAAAGAAATAATTTTATTAATAAATGGATATACATAATCAAAATAATAATACCACCACGCACAAAAACACCATAGATCGCCAAGTGTAATCTTACATAATCATTGCGTATCATATCCAATTCTTTATATCCTCCATATCCCGCAAAAGGCTGAAACCAACCAAACAAATCCGGAACTCCTGCTCCTGCCCCCTTACCTATAATAAAATAAATAGGATTAAGAATAAAGTAATATAACAAAGTTACTAACTCTGCGACAAGATTACCAATACTACTAAAGTCTGATGCAACATCCAATATACTAATTGAATTAAAAAGCAATAATACTTGATGAAACTTATAAGCAATTGTTCCATTTTCTAGATTCTCACTCAGAAATTCTAATAAAAACAAAAACAATGGAATAAATAACAGTATTAACAAAATATTAACCCCCAAAATCTTTTTATTATATCCAAGAATCCAGAGAAGTAAAAGCCCAAAACTTATAATCGTTTTTCCTGAAACAAAATAGGAATTGGTTAACAGCAAAAATATTATTATCACAACAGAAGATAAGAAAAAAAATGAGGTATAATATTTTCTCATTATAAAAACCCCACATGGTAATAAATAATACAGGCTATTATATACAACAAACTCACTTCCACCATATTCCATTTTACGATGTAGAAGAAAAGCAAATAGTAATGAAATAACACTAATAGAAAAAGTATATATCAATACTTTTTTCAAGCTTTCGACATCTAAATTTTTAAATAGAACAAAGTAGAATAGAACAGGTAAAATAGCCAGCAAATCATCTATATAGTTATCCGAATAAATATTTCCAAAAAGGACATTAACAAAACCTACGACAGCTATCCATATCAAATATATAAGTAAAAACCTAGAATAAGGATCCATGCAGTAGCTAATAGATAATCTCCGTTTTAATATTAAAATCACACAAAAAAAGAACTGAATTACAATATTCAACGAAACCCCCCCAAATCGTATTCCCCAATAATTCAAGGAAGAATTGTCTAAATGATAATAATTACCCCATCCTATAGTCAACAAATTAAAAGAGATAAGATATAATATAGCATTT
>ERZ826613.2879-NODE-2879-length-15640-cov-3.497466_pt1 | contig 15640 bp, 19 predicted proteins | sample MGYA00519925_ERZ826613 | MGnify/ENA primary metagenome ERZ826613 (study PRJEB31778, sample SAMEA3449236) | human gut metagenome | biome: human gut; feature: human-associated habitat; material: faeces | place: United Kingdom | collected 2010/2012 ... | reverse complement strand
ACAAAATCTTAATGGTAAGTTAAAAAGAGGAACAATTACAGATGAAGAATTTGTGATATTGGCCAAGAAGTTAGATATGGTATATGAGCAAACTTTTACTTTACCTAATGGAGAGAAATTAACTTTTACAAATGGAGGAGATATTAATGAGTTTAAGTGTTAATGTAAGTGAGAAGGCAGCATTAATTTGGGCTATAGCAGATAAATTAACAGGGGTATATAAACCTCATGAGTATGGAGAGATTATTTTACCTTTAACAGTATTAAGAAGATTTGATTGTATATTGGCAGATACTAAAGATAAAGTAGTTGAAAAATATGAAAGTGTTAAAGATATTGCAATGAAGGATATACTTTTACGTCAAGCTTCTCAGCATGATTTTTATAATACAAGTAAATATGATTTTGAAAAAGCAGTTGTTTTGCTTAATGAAGCAATAGACTTAAATAACAAGGCAAAAAATATAAAAGATTTGCAGGAAGCAGCAGATTATTTCCTGAAAAGCTGTTATAATGTAGGTATAAACTATGAGAAGCAATAGGAGGTGCATAGCATGATGGAAGAACATGTAGTATTAAGTGAACGACCGGAGGATCAGTTAAAAGCTGTAGAATGGGCACGTGAACAAAAGAAGAAAATTCTTGATGACAAAAGCAGACGTATCGCAGATGCACTCATGGAAAAGATGACACCTTTGATAATGAAGAATAGTGTACAGAAATAACGTGGGTACAATTTTGGTACAGTAACTTTGAAACCATATTAACAAGATACAAAACCGCATCAAAATGATACGGTTTTGCAATATAATAACAGCAGATTTATATGAAAAATCGAACCCGAAAAAGAGTTCGAATAATAAACAGAGCTTCATAAATGGCGTAAACAAGCCATTTATGGGGCTTTTTCTTTTTTTGTGATACCTATATGATACCTATTTTGATAGTACCACAGATATTAATGAGTACTAAACAGAAGTGTCATAGGTATTATCTATTATCACATTTCTTTTTATTTTCAAAAATTATCCCAATTATATGAAGCACCAAACACTGGTGCAAATTAGTGAAAATACACCAGTGGTGTCACTTCCGTAATTTGTGGGTTGGTTATAGAATTAATCGCACAGAAAGTTTTTAACACACAATGTGCCAGTATTGCCACAATGTTACCTGATGATGCCGACAGTGTTTGTAGAGACATCTTTATTGGTTTAAGTATGGATTAATTGTACTTAAAGATAAAAAAGTCCGTCAGAGAATATGTTTTGACGAAAAAAGTCCATGAGAGAATATTTAGAAAATACATGCTTTGAATTAGAATGAGTGATGTAATCAAGAGACAGGGATGCTGCTATATTTGTAAAAAAACCGCTATTGTACCCTTATCTGAGAAAAAGGGTCGGGTTTGTCCCTTTTAAAATTTAAGACAAGAAAATACAATAGTTGCAACGAGTTATATATAAGTTGTAGCTGCCAATACAAGTGCTTGATACATACCGGCAATTGCTGGGGAGAGGAGGTGAATGCACCATGGAAAAGTTATATTACACAGCAAAAGAGGTTGCTGAGATGCTTGATGTATCGGTATCTCATGCATACAAAGTAATAAGAGAAGCTAACAGGGAATTATCTTCTAAAGGCTTCTATGTCAGAGCAGGCAGAGTCAGCCGTAAGTATCTTGACAGTAAAGTATATGACTTATGTGATAAGACAGCATAAGGGAAAGGAGTAGTTGTATGGCAGCATACAAGGATGAGGCGAGGGGGACATGGTATGTCTCCTTCCACTACAACGATTGGACAGGTAAAAACAAAAGAAAGCTAAAACGTGGCTTTCGGACGAGAAAGGAGGCATTGGAGTATGAGCAGAAGTTTCTGCTGCAGCAGGCAACAAATCTGGATATGAGGTTTGAAGATTTCTACAAGCTGTATGAGGAAGATTTAAAGCCTAAGCTGAAGCTTAACACGTGGCGTACAAAGGATGTCATTTTTCAGAAGAAGCTGATTCCATATTTCAAAGAAAAGAAGATGAATGAAATCAGTCCTGCGGATATTATCAAATGGCAGAATGAGATGATCAAGAAGAGACAGGCAGATGGTAAGCCCTATAAGCCGACTTATCTGAAAACAATGCAGTCAGAGCTGTCAGCCATATTTAATCATGCAGTACGCTTTTACAATCTGAGAGAAAATCCTGTAAAAAAGGCTGGAACGATTGGTAAAGGTAAAGCTGATGAGATGGATTTCTGGACAAAAGAAGAATATCTCAAGTTCATAGAATGTGTTAAAGACAAGCCAATATCTTATTATGCGTTCCAGATTCTTTACTGGTGCGGAATAAGGGAAGGTGAACTGCTTGCTCTGACACCAGCAGATATTGATTTTGAGAATAAGAAACTTCATATCACAAAGTCTTATCAGTATATCAATGGTGAAGATATCATCACAGATCCTAAGACGGAAAAGAGCAGAAGGGATGTTGTAATTCCTGATTTTCTGGTAGAAGAGTTAAGACAGTTTATCGGAATGCTATATGGATATGGAAGGGATGACAGAATATTTCAGATTACGAAGTCATATCTGCACCACGAGATGAGCAGGGGAGCTAAAGCGGCAGGAGTAAAGAGAATAAGAATTCATGATCTTAGGCATTCGCACATTTCTCTACTTATTCGCCTGGGTTTTTCAGCGGTAGCCATTGGAAACAGGGTTGGACATGAGAGCCAGACAATAACATTTCATTATGCACATATGTTTCCGACAGAGCAGATTGAGATGGCTGATAAGCTTAATGAGGAATTTGTGCCGGGAACAGGGAATGGAGGTGATATTCAGTGAGTGGAGTTCATAAGAATCCGACAATCAGTTTTCGCATATCAGACTATGAAAGGCGTGAAATTGAAGCAAGAATCAAGGCAAGTGGAATGATGAAGAAAACATTTTTTACAAGATGCTGTATCAATGGTCGAATCTGTGTTGTAGGTAAGAAAGAAACAGTATATATGCTGGTGCAGACGCTTGAGAAGATGCAGGTAGATATTAACAAAATGTATGATGAAATCATAGAAACAGGACGGATAAAAGAAAAAGAATCACCGGTTGATGGTGAAGCTTATACAGATATTGAAGAATTGCAGCATGACTATCTTGCTATGATAAAAGCGGTTGTAGATATGCTGGATGGTGCAAAGTATCTCTGGTAGAAATAGTGGCTTTCCTGACGGCAATCGGGAAAGCCACGGCAGATAACAAAAGCGGGCTTCTGTTACCAAAACACCAATTAAAGTATAACAGCAGCCCACTTTTGAGACAATGATTATTTACGAAAGTGAGGCAGACAGTGGAAGCAAATACAGAATTAAAAATGATACACCTTTCCGAGGTTGAATCACAGCAGATTAAATGGTTGTGGTATCCATTTATCCCTTACGGAAAGCTGTCAATAGTGCAGGGAGATCCAGGTGATGGAAAATCTACGCTGATACTAAATATTGCGGCAAAGCTATCAAGGGGAGAATGTATAGATGAAAATATGAATATTACTGAGCCTGTAAATGTAATATATCAGACGGCAGAAGACGGACTTGCAGATACAGTCAAGCCGAGACTTGAAGCAGCAAATGCAGACTGTAGCAGAATATCAATCATAGATGAGTCTGATAAGAGTGTTAGTATGACGGATGACAGGATAGAGGAAGCCATAAAAAGAGAAAATGCGAAATTGTGTATCTTTGATCCGATACAGGCTTATCTTGGCGGTGATACTGATATGAACCGGGCAAATGAAGCCAGAGAAATGACGAAGAAGCTGGGAAGTATTGCTGAAAGAACTGGCTGTGCCATTGTTCTTATCGGTCATATGAATAAAGGCTCAGGAGCAAAGGCTGCTTACAGGGGAATGGGTTCCATTGATTTCTTTGCTGTGGCAAGGAGTGTAATGCTTGTCGGCAGAATAGAAGGGCAGAGTAATCTCAGGGCAATGATACAGATAAAGAATAATCTTGCAGCATTTGGTCATCCAAAAGCGTTTGAATTGGCAGAGGACGGATTTCATTGGTTAGGTGATTATGAAATTACTGCTGATGAAGTACTGGGCGGTATGGTGCCAAAGGCAAGTAAACTTGAGATGGCAAAGCAATTTTTAAGAGAACAGGCAGAAAGAACACAGAAAATTTTAAGTACAGAGATTATAGAACTTGCAGCACAGGAAGGAATATCGAAAAGAACACTTGAGACAGCAAAGAAGGAACTTAAGATAAAGGCTGGGCGTTGCAATAATAACTGGTACTGGAATTTGCGAGCATAAAAATCTAACATTGCAACATTGCAAAGTGTCAGGTTTTGCAATCTTGAAGCTTGCAAGGTTGCAAAATATATAGACCTTACGATGTTGCGGTCTTGAAAAGAAAGGACAATTACTATGACATTATTTGAAGAACTTGGTGTTGAGTATAAAGAAGTGGATGGCATTTTATATCCTCTTTTATCTGTTGATGAAGCAGAATACAATCTTGCGGATATTGGAAAATATGGTTGGATGTGGCTTAGGTATATGGAAGAAAATGAACATTCTGAGTATCGTCATATGGCAAGAACAGGACAGCTTAGAAAGCAGGCAGAAGCAGTAAATGAAGAAGCTTATGAACGATTGGATAATATTGAAGCGGCGTGGTTGAAAAAGCACATGACAGGTAAAAAGAAAACATTTATGGAGCAGCTGCATTTGCTGAATCAGGCGAGAGCGATGGCAGAGGAAATAGTGATAAATGAGATTGTGTTTAAGTGCAGATAGGCTTTAAAAGGCTGATGCTAAAACCCTCGGAGAGCCCCCGCAGTTTTGTCAGTATGACGAAACTGCTAGGGGGTTATCATCTATGGCAGAGCCAAGATGATAATTGTATCTCTCCGACAGAAAAATACGAATAAGAATATATTACAGATAAGGAAGATGCGAATGGAAAATATTTCATATACAGCTCATGTGAGTAATAAGAAAAGTGCCATTACATCGAAATCCAAGCTGACAGGTGTTGCAAAGCATAATCTGCGAAAATATAAATCATCAGATTACAGCAAAGACAAATAAAGCTGTTGAAAAAGAATATACGGATAAAAAAGAAAAGTTGGAGTTTGATATTTCATATATGGAAAGTATGCGGCGGATTACTAAGTCACTATCAGAAATGGACAGTAGAGAATCGAAACATATATCAAAGGAACTTGACGAAAAGAGGTCAGAACTTCAATCAGTAAATCAAGAGCTGGCAAGTGCTATTGAAAAAGCAGAAGATGCTGCGAAATTACTTGATAGAATTAAGAAATTTGTATCGTCATTCAGATTATTTGCACCTACAATAGAAGAATATGCTAATCAGGTCGAATCAGATAGGACAATAGAGGTAGGAAATTCATTCCGTGGAATATTGAATGAGCTGGGCAAGTTGCTTGAGGCTTTCAAAGAATTGATAAAAGAAGGCTTGTGCTGGTTCCCAAGGCTGATGAGATGGAAAACTTCTAAAGGAGAAGTAGCACCGGTATTCCTAGAGAAAAGCAATGGATATTCATATTCGTTGTATGGATATATGGATGTGGAGACTAAGGAATATTACTTTAAAGAGAGTGTCCAATGGGAGATTAAGGCAGGTAATCGTACTGGTACTGTTGAACAGATGGATGCTAATGTTGAGGCAATGGCAAGAGATTTGCAGGAGATATTGAGGATAGGAGCGGAGCAGAAGAGATTGCGGGAGGTGTATGAAAGAAGATAACAAGCTAATATATATAATCGTCTATGAAGATAGTTTGCTGAACAAGCCGGAATAGATTGAAATTTTTGTATGAGGATGATAGAATATTGTTAGGTTTTAGCAAACAAGCATAAAACAAAGAATGAGGTAATCATATGGATGAAAAATTTGGTAAGTTTGTGCGTAACAAGCGTGAAGAGAAAAAGATAAATCTGAGAAAACTGGCTGAAATTCTAGAAATAGCACCAGCATATATGAGTGATATGGAAAAAGCAAGAAGATATCCACCAGATAAGGAAAAATTGGCTAAGATAGCAGAGGCTCTGGAACTCACAGAGGATGAAGCTAATACAATGTATGACTATGCAGCATTGGCGAAGGATAATTCTGTATCACCTGATTTGCCGGAGTATATTATGGAGACAGATAATGTTCGTGTTGCGCTTAGAAAAGCCAGAGATTTGGGAATGGGAGATAAAGATTGGATGGATGTCATAAAAATGCTTGAAGAGAAGGAGAAAGAAGCAAAGAAGTGAAGTATTTTGAGTATTCACCATCCCAGCTTGAACAGAAAGCTAATGAGCTTATAGAAAAGCATGATAAAGAGAGACTTGTTAAGGCGAAGCATATAGATGTCTATGATATTGTAGATTTAATTGGATGCACACCAGATTGGTTTTACATTACACCAGATTTGAGTGTGCTTGGCATGACCGCATTTCATGATGTATTAATGTGGTCATGGCCGAGCAGTCATTACGAAAAAGGAATGTATCCAGAACGGGTAAAGGTGGATAAGGGAACTGTTGTTATAGATCGTGCATTACAGGAAAATGGTAATATTGGCAGAGAAAATTTTACTGTGATACATGAATGCTTTCATCAGATACTGCACCCAAGGTGCTTTAATAACAGAGGTGCTGATTATACAAAAATGTGTACGCACAAATCCTTTAGAAACCATGCAGAGAGAGTAAGAAATATGACTGCAATAGATATCATAGAATATCAGGCAAATTATTCAGCGGCAGCTTTTCTGATGCCAAGAGTGGCAGTTTTCAATACTTTTGGAGAAATAATAGGACAGCCGGTAACAAATAAAATTTTACAGGCATCTGACAATGAGGTAAGTAATGCAATTAAAGAAACAGCAAAGCAATTTGAGGTGAATTATACTGCTATGATGTATAGGCTACAGACTTTGGGGTTGCTCGAAAAGAAATCACAAAAAGAAGAATATATCGTTTAGAATGGAGAAATTATGAATCAGTCAACATACAACTCATTGAAATCATTTATCTGGGGAATCGCCAATGATTGCCTGGTAGATGTATATGATGTGGGAGATTATAGAAAAATAATATTGCCAATGTTTGTTATCAGACGATTTGATGCGGTGTTAGAGCCAAAACATGAGGCTGTTATGAAAGCCAAGGAACAATTCACTAAAGCGGGAATTACAGAACTTGATGCGGCACTTGCCTCTGTTGCAGAGCAGGCATTTGTAAACAAATCTGATTTTACATTGACAGATTTAAAGTCAAGGACGAATCAGCAACAACTGAAAAAGGATTTTATCGAATATTTGGATGGATTTTCAGAAAATGTGCAGGTAATCATCAACAAATTCCATATCAGAAATGAGATAGACAGACTTTCAGAGCAGGACAGATTGGGATTATTGATAGAAAAGTTTGTAGATCCACGAATTAATCTGAGTAACAGACCAGTATTGAATGAAGATGGTTCGGTTAAGATAGAAGCACTTGACAATCATACTATGGGTACTCTTTTTGAAGAAGTTATCCGTATGTTTAATGAGGAGACCAATGTAACAGATGCCGGAAGACATTTTACACCGAGAGATATAGTTGAATTGATAGCAGATTTAGCATTCATACCTGTGCAGGATAAAATCCAGAGTACGACATATCGTATTTATGACGGAGCCTGTGGTACCGGAGGTATGCTTACTGTGGGAGATGAACACATAAAAAAACTTGCCAAAGAACAGGGAAAAAAGGTATCCATTCATTTGTATGGTCAGGAGAATGCGGATGAAACCTATGCAATTGCTAGAGCAGATATGCTTGTAAAAGGCGAGGGCAAGGAGTCAGATCAGATACGATTTGGTTCGACAATTTCTGATGATAAATTTGCAAAAGAAGAGTTTGATTTTATGCTTTCAAATCCTCCGTTTGGTACGCCATGGAAGACAGATCTGAAGGCATGGGGGATTGATAAAAAAGATGAAATATCAGATTCCAGATTTATCATAAATTACGATGATAATCCGGAGTACAGTTTAATACCGGATATTGGCGATCCTCAGATGTTATTCCTTGCAAATAATATTAGCAAGATGAAGACAACAACAGAGCTTGGAAGCCGTATTATAGAAGTTCATAATGGTTCGTCATTGTTTACAGGAAAAGCTGGTTCCGGTCCAAGTAATCTGCGAAGATATATATTTGAACAGGATTTGTGTGAGGCAATCATAGCGATACCTGAGAATATGTTTTATAACACAGGAATAGGAACATATCTGTGGGTACTTACCAATAAGAAAGATGAAAAGCGTAAAGGTAAAGTGCAGCTTATTGATGCCACAAGCATGAAGGAACCTTTAAGAAAGAACCTTGGCGATAAAAACTGTGAGATGACACAGAAAATGCGTGAAAAGGTTATGGAACTGTATCTTGCGTTTGATAAGGCGGACAGTGAATATAGCAAGGTATTTCCAAATGAAGAATTCGGGTTTTACCAGGTAGAAGTGAACCGACCATTGCGTTTAAGAGTAAATGTAAGTGATGAAGCATTGGAAGATTTCAAAAACAGTGCAAAAGATGATGAATTCTATGATTTTCTTATGACAAATGAGAAAGATACAAAGAGTACAAATTTCAATTCATTTATAGGGAAACTTGAAAAGTCTGCAAAAAGGGCAGGACTTAAATGGACAAAAAAACGTGAAAATGCGATTAGAAAGTATTTCACAACAACGGATGAAAATGCAGATGCTGTGTTGGATAAGAAAGGCAATACAGAGCCAGATAACAATCTGAAAGATATAGAACAGGTACCACTGTTATATGATGGTGGAATGATAAGATTCTTTGAAAATGAAGTAAAACCTTATGTAGAAGATGCGTGGATTAATGAAGATAGTGCTGTTATAGGGTATGAGCTCAGTTTCACAAAGTATTTCTATAAGCCAGCGCAGCTTAGAAATATGAGTGATATTATTGCAGATATCAGGGCTATTGAGCAGAGCACAGACGGATTGCTTGCCTCTATTATTGGAGGTGAGGTGTGATGTTGAAGGGATATTCTGAATACAAAGATGTGGAAAGTAATTGGATAAATAAAATACCAATTGCATGGAGTTTTTTGCCGTTACAATCACAAATGAAAGAACGAAAAGAAAAAAATGATAAGAAACAAACAAAATTTATATTATCGTTGACTGCTGCATTAGGAGTGATTCCTTATTCTGAAAAGAAATCAGGTGGAAACAAGGCGAAGGAAGATATTACAAAATATAATATAGCAATGGAGAACGATTTAATTGTTAATTGTATGAATGTTGTTGCCGGGTCATCTGGTATTTCAAAATATTATGGTGCTATAAGTCCAGTATACTACGCTTTGCATATAAGGAATGAAAATTCAAATATTAAATATTGGGAATATATTTTTAGAAATCAGAAATTTTATAGTTCATTGGTTGGTTTGGGAAATGGAATTATAATGAAGCAAAGTTCTTCAGGAAAATTAAATACTGTACGAAAGAGAATTCCAATGACAAAAATGAATAGAGTTATGTTGCCAGTGCCATCAAAATCAGAACAGGATAAAATAGTGCAATTTCTTGACTGGAAGACTTATGAGATGAATCGGTTTATTCATCAGAAGAAAAAGCAAATTAAGTTGTTGGAGGAGCTGAAATTAACAAGGATTAATAATCTTGTTACAAAAGGATTGACACATGATGTTAAATATAAGCAAAGTAACGTAGAATGGATTGGAGAAATACCTGAACATTGGGATGTCGATCATATTAAACAGCATTTTAAAGTAAAAAAGAGAATTGCAGGTAAGGAAGACTATGATGTTTTATCGATTACTCAACAAGGTATAAAGAAGAAAGATATAAGTTCAAATGAAGGACAGATGGCTCAAAGTTATGCAAATTATCAATTTGTATATCCGGGAGACTTTGCAATGAATCATATGGATTTGCTGACGGGATACATTGATATATCTAAGCAATTTGGAGTTACTAGTCCGGATTACAGAGTTTTTACTTTGAGTGATTCAGAACATTGTTTTGCTCCATTTTATTTAAGGGTTTTTCAGATAGGATATAAAAGAAAAATTTTTTATAAATTTGGAAAAGGAGCAGCAAATCAGGGAAGGTGGAGATTGCCAATAACAGCCTTTTATGATTATGCTATTCAGGTTCCACCAATAGATGAGCAGAGAGAGATTGCAAGGCAGTGTGATGAAGTAGAAAAACAAATTAATGAAATGATTTCCAGAATAAACAAAGAAATCACCCTTGTTGAAGAACTTCGGACAAAACTTATATTTGATGTAGTTACAGGTCAGGTAGATGTCAGGGATGTCAAGATTCCTATATATGAAGCGGAAACGGACATAATCGATTCTGAAGATGACACAGATGAAGAAAATCTGGATGAAAGTATGGAAGAATAGGAGGACGCAGATGGAAAAGAATATTGTGTATCATGGAAGTAATGTAGAAGTATCGATTCCGCGTATTCTCCAGAATGGTTTTTACAAGGATTTCGGATATGGATTTTACTGTACCAGTTTTGAAAAACAGGCAAAGCGGTGGGCAATGACAAGAAAAGGTGCATCTGTAGTAAATCATTATGAATATACGCCAAACACAGAATTGAAGATATTGACCTTTAATGAGATGACAGATGAGTGGCTTGATTTTGTGGCAGACTGCAGACGTGGAATTGAACATGATTATGACATCGTGGAAGGACCTATGGCAGACGATCAGATTTGGAACTTTGTGGAAGGATTCATTGATGGCAGAATTCCAAGAGATGCATTCTGGGAACTGGTAAGATTTAATTATCCTACCCATCAGATTGTGTTCTGTACAGAAGCTGCACTGAAAACATTGACTTTTGAAGGGAGTGAGACATTATGAAGAATAAGTACTTCCCAGACGAAGATATAGAATCAAATGATCTTTATTTTGTATGTTATATGATAGAGCGTGTGGCAAGGCACATTAAGCAGAAAAATAAGTATGTCGTAAATACAATCGGACGAGATGGTTTATACCATTTGCTTAGCTGTGCAAATGTATTACATTGTGAAAATCCATTGAAGGTAGAAGAAGACTGGATAAGTGATTATGATTTAAAAAACGGAGATTATGATATTACTGCAGTTGACAAAGAGATGGCTTCAATTATTCCTTCGCCTTTGGATATGGGAGCTGTATATCAGCGTTTGATAAGAGATACCCTGACTTCAAAAGAAGATTTTGTAGATGGGATAATCAGGGTATATAACAATGAAATCTGTGATGTGATTGACAATTACAACTGTAGTGCATTTTATGAGCCATCATATGTGATTGCACGAGCATATCAGAATGGTGGATTCTAACTGAAGAAGGAGGCGCATTAGTTAATGGCAACAAATATGAAAGAAAATGGCTTTGAAACTATGATTGTAAAATATCTGGTAGAAAACAATCATTATGAAGAAGGCGGCAATTCGGATTATAACAAGATATATGCTATAGATGAAGTGCGCCTGTTTCGTTTTTTACATGATACACAGGATGAGAAACTTGCCGAGCTTCGTATAGAAGACAATGAGATCGAGAAGAAAAAGTTTCTGGATCGTCTGAGTAAAAAAATATCAGATGATGGCGTAATCAATATCATTCGTAAGGGAATGAAGTATAAGAATAAAACTGTAGATTTCTATATGGTCAGACCAAGCGAAGGCAATCAAGATGCTAAAGAGAGCTATGATAAAAATATCTTTAGTGTTACAAGACAGCTTCGATATAGCAATGATTATGGCAGGCTGGCTCTTGATGTTTGTATATTTTTAAATGGGCTGCCTATTATCACAATGGAACTTAAAAATCAGATAACCAAGCAAAATCATGACGATGCAATCAGACAGTATATGACAGATAGAACACCTGATGAATTGTTATTTCAATTTAAGAGGTGCATTGTACATTTTGCAGTAGATGATGATGAAATCTATATGTGTACAGAACTTAAGAAAGAGAAGTCTTTCTTCATGCCATTTAATAAGGGGAACAATAATGGAGCTGGCAATCCAAGAAATCCCAATGGCTTGAAGACAGATTATCTGTGGAAAGATATATTGACAAAGCCATGTTTGTCTAACATATTGGAAAATTATGTACAGATAACAGAAGAAAAGGATGAGGATACAGGGCACAAATCATACAAGCAGATATTTCCAAGATATCATCAGTTATCAGTAGTCACTTCTCTTTTAGCTGATGCAAAAAATGATGGTCCAGGGCATAGATATCTTATTCAGCACAGTGCGGGTTCGGGAAAATCTAATTCAATAGCATGGCTGGCACATCAGCTTGTTACATTAAAAACGGATAAGAAAGATGTATTTGATACAGTAATAGTTGTCACAGACAGAGTAAATCTTGATAAACAGATCCGTGATACCATTAAGCAGTTTATGCAGGTGTCTAGTACAGTTGGCTGGGCAAAGGATGCATCAACACTAAGTACACTTATGGAACAGGGAAAAAAGATTATTATTACGATTGTACATAAGTTTCAGTTTATTCTTGATGCGGTATCAGCAGACTACAAAAATAAGAAATTTGCTATCATAATTGATGAAGCTCATTCCAGCCAGAATGGAAGTCTGGCTGCAAAGATGAATATTGCAGTTTCAGGAAACGTGTATGACGATGATGATGATTTTGAAGATAAATTAAATACGATTATAGAGGGCAAGAAGATGGCTCCTAATGCCAGCTATTTTGCATTTACAGCGACACCAAAGAACAAGACACTTGAAATGTTTGGACAGAAAATGTTTGATGAAAATGGTAAGCCAATTATGAATGAGGATGGAACGCAGAAGGCTAAGCCGCATTATGTCTATACAATGAAACAGGCGATAGAAGACTGATTGAGATTGTTGGCAAGCGATGAACGTGTAAGGCATATAATCCAGCAGGCAAATTATTATGGATATAGTGGAGAAAAAGTTAAAGGTCTTATATTTTGTAGCAGTATCAAAGAAACACAGGAATTATCACATAAATTTAATAATATAGTTAATCCAGACACAGGAAAATATTTTCGTACGATAGCGTTGAATGGTGATGCAACGGAACAGGAAAGGCAGAATGCATTTGAGAGACTTGCAATGGATGAGAATGAGGAAAATATTAATAAGAAGCCGTTAGACTATATATTTTCTGTAGAGATATTGAATGATGGTGTTGACATTGTAGAGGTTAATCAGGTTATTATGCTTAGACCGACACAATCACCTATAATATTTATACAGCAGTTGGGACGAGGACTTAGAAAGGCCGATGGAAAAGAGTATGTTGTTATTCTTGATTTTATTGGTAATTATAATAATAATTTTATGATTCCAATAGCACTGTCAGGGGATAGAACTTACAATAAAGATAATATACGTAGATACATAATGGAAGGTGGAAGGGTTATTCCAGGTGCATCTACAGTGCATTTTGATGAAATAAGTAAGAAAAGAATATTTGCATCTGTTGATAATGCTAATTTTAGTGATATTAAACTGATAAAAGAAAATTACACAAATCTTAAGAATAAATTAGGAAGAATACCACATTTACGGGATTTTGATGATTATGGAGAAATGGATGTTGCCCGTATTTTTGATAATAATAGTCTGGGTTCGTATTATAAGTTTTTAGTTAAATATGAGAAGGATTATAAGCTTCGTCTTTCACAGGAAGAAGAAAAGATAGTCGAATTTATTTCCAAGAAACTGGCAAATGGTAAGAGAATTCAAGAATTACAATTACTTAAGAGAATGCTTATGTATGCAAAAGGATTGTCCAAATGTGGATTATTTTCAAGCCTTTCACAGGATATGTTGACTTATGGTAAATCAATTAGCAAGGAACAGAAGGAAAATATTATAAATGTTATGACTAATGAATTTCCGGCAGGATCTGGTAAGAAAACATATGCACAGTGTGTTTTTATAGAAAAGGAAGGCAATGATTATAAGCCAACAAAAACATTTCTTGAAATGCTATCAAATAAAGATTTTTATAATATTATTAAAGAACTTGTTGATTTTGGAATAAGTAGATATGAGAGAGATTATAAACAAAGTTATGATGTAACAGATTTTGTCCTTTATCAAAAATATACGTATGAGGACGTATGTCGTCTGCTTAATTGGGAACAGAATGAAGTTCCATTAAATATTGGTGGTTATAAATATGATAAGAAAACAAAGACATTTCCAGTATTTATTAATTATGATAAATCGGATGATATTAGTGACACAACAAAATATGAGGATCATTTTGAACAAGGATTTAGGGATCGATTGATAGCAATATCAAAATCGGGAAGGAGTCTGCAATCTGAGGATGTACAGAATTTTCTTAAGGCTAAAGAGAGAGGAATTAGAGTAGAACTTTTTGTGCGAAAGAATAAGGATGATAAGATTTCTAAGGAATTTTATTATCTTGGTCATATGACGGCTAGTGGAAATACTAAGGAATTTACAATGCCAAATACACAGAAAACAGCAGTTGAGATAGAGTGGATACTTGATGTTCCAGTACGTGAAGATATATATGAGTATATTGTAAATTCATAAATATTATGTATATGTCAAAAGTATAAAAAGTCGTTTGTGCTTGCAGAAAAAGACTTTTTTACTTAATTTATTGCATTAAATCACGATATTAAAAGAAAGAAGGAAAGTGAGATAATTAGTTATATAATTGTCACACAAGAATTATATGAAAACAGTTAAAGTAGTTGCAGCAGTAATAAAAGAAGTTAATGATAATGGGGAGCCAATTATATTCGCAACGCAGCGCGGGTATGGAGAATTCAAGGATGGCTGGGAATTTCCGGGAGGAAAAATAGAGGCAGGAGAGACACCACAGGAAGCATTAAAACGAGAAATTATGGAAGAATTAGATACAAAAATTAAAATTGGAAATTTAATAGATACAATTGAATATGATTATCCCAATTTTCACCTTTTAATGGATTGTTTTTGGTGTGAGATAGTAAGCGGAGAATTGAAGTTAAAGGAACATGAAAATGCAAAATGGCTGACTAAGGAGCATCTTGATGATGTTGAATGGCTGCCGGCAGATGTTATTTTGATTGATAAGATAAGAATGGATATGTAGGAGAATTTATACGGAAAATTTGATAAGAATGATATTAAAATAAAATTTGGATTTAATATCCAGTAAAAAGGAGGAGAATATGATACCGGCAATTAATAAAAGAGAAACAGGATGGAATATCCGAATACTTATGGATAAATACAATCTAACAGTAAAGGATGTACAGGAATATCTTGGATTAGGAAGTCAGCAGAGTATATATCATTGGCTTAACGGAATAAGCATGCCGACTATAGATAATCTTTATGCGTTAAGTAGTTTGTTTGGCGTTTCAATGGATGATATTGTGTGTGGAAATAAATCTGATATAAAAGATTACAGTTATAGAAGACTTTTTAGATATTATAATATTTTAAAGAAATGTGTTGCATAATATTTTTATACTACAAGTTCAATGACAAATGTATCAGTATATCTTAATATATTATATATAAATTATATAT
>ERZ826613.2868-NODE-2868-length-15688-cov-2.711700_pt1 | contig 15688 bp, 13 predicted proteins | sample MGYA00519925_ERZ826613 | MGnify/ENA primary metagenome ERZ826613 (study PRJEB31778, sample SAMEA3449236) | human gut metagenome | biome: human gut; feature: human-associated habitat; material: faeces | place: United Kingdom | collected 2010/2012 ... | reverse complement strand
AAAAGAAGGTCAGGTTTTAAATAAGCTGTTAGAGCTGTATAATAAAGACCATAAGGCAGAACTGACTGATGAGAAAGTATTAGAGGCAGCATCGGAGAACAATAAAGAAAAGATTCGTCCACATAAAGGAAAAAGCGGGATTATTATAAAAGGAATGAATGATTTAAATGCCCGTTATCCAAAATGCTGCAATCCGCTTCCGGGAGATGAAATTGTAGCTTATGTTACACGTGGACGCGGTGTTACGATTCATCGTACGGATTGTGTCAATGTCTTAAATATGTCAGCAGAAGAACGCCAGCGTCTGATGGAAGCAGAATGGGAGAGTACAACAGGCGGTGGAGAAAATGAACAGTATACGGCAGAGATTACGATTTATGCGTATAACCGTACCGGCTTGATTGTAGATGTTTCAAAAATTTTTACAGAACGAAAAATTGATATTTCATCGATTAATACCAGAACAAGCAAACAGGGAATTGCAACCATCAGTCTGGCATTTGATGTAAAGAGTAAGGAAGAACTCCAGAGTCTGATTACAAAAATCAGACAGATAGAGAGCGTAAAAGATATTGAACGAACAACCGGTTGATAGGATGTACTCTCGGAATTTTTCATGTTTTTTTGCGAAATTAACATAGAAAGATTCTAAGAGTACGTTAGATAGAGAAGGAGCAAAGCGATGAAGAACTTAAATCTCAGGTCACTTGTGGTAGGACCGGTTATGACGAACTGCTATTTTCTGCAAAACAAAGAGACGACAGAGTTGATTTTAGTAGACCCGGGTGCAGAAGCAGAACGCATTAGCAAAATGATTGAGAAACTGGGGAAAAAACCAGTTGCAATTTTACTGACTCATGGACATTATGACCATATGATGGCAGTAAATGAATTAAGACAGGAATGGAAAATTCCAATTTTTGCATCAAAAGCAGAAAAAGAGACACTTTCCAATCCTGAAATTAATCTTTCTCTTGAATGGGAAGGAAGAGGATATACGGTAGAAGCAGATGAATATTTGGAAGATGGACAGGAGATAGAACTTGCAGGATCTAAAATTCGCATGTATCTGACTCCTGGACACACAGAAGGTTCTTGTTGTTATTACTTTGAAGAGGAAGAACTTCTCATGAGCGGGGATACTATTTTTGAAGGAAACTGTGGAAGATGCGATTTGCCAGGAGGAAGTTTTGCGCAGATGCAGATTAGTCTTCATAAAATCATTGATCATCTTCCGCAGGAAGTACAAATTTATCCGGGACATGGAAATGAAACCAGTATTCGTCATGAAAAATCATATAATCCTTATCTATAAAAAGTACCAAAAGAGGAATCTATATGATAGACATAGTATTTAATAAAAAAGAATTTGAGTATGATGCGTATACTCTGATTAAAGCGTTTTATCCTCAGGAAGAGGTTTCAATTCTTTATGAGGGAGAGGAAAAAACAGAAGCTTTTCAAGAAAAAGAAGAAGCTTTTCTTGTGGTGAAAATCACCTATAACAAGGAAGATACCAGACTGGAAGTTTTGAAAAATAAAGAAACGGTGTTTGAGGAAACGATTTTTTTGGCTTCGGATGATGAGCGAAAAGAGAGAAAAAATAAGTTAAAGCAGGCATTGTATCGTGGACTTTCAAAAGAAACAAAAAAAGTGCTTCCATGGGGAGATTTAACCGGAATCCGTCCGACAAAGATTGCAATGGGACTGATTGAAAGTGGAATGAGCAATGTGGAAACCGCTGAGTTTATGAGAAATACTTATTATACGAGTAATGAAAAGACAGCACTGGCGATTACAATTGCAAATCGGGAACGAGCACTCTTAGCAGATATTGATTATAAAAATGGCTATAGTCTTTATGTGGGAATTCCGTTTTGCCCAAGTATTTGCCTCTATTGTTCGTTTAGCTCTTATCCTTTAGCGAAGTGGAGAAATAAAGTGGACGCCTATCTGGATGCACTTTGTAAGGAGCTGACTTACATTGGAGAGACCATGAAAGTGCGGACACTTGATACAATTTATATCGGAGGTGGAACACCTACGACTTTAGAGCCGGAACAGTTAGAGAGGTTGCTTTCTCATATTGAATGTTGTTTCCCGACCCGTGAAGTGAAAGAATACACCATAGAGGCAGGACGTCCGGATAGTATTACCAGAGAAAAACTCGAAGTGATTCGAAAATATCCGGTTACAAGAATTTCTGTGAATCCTCAGACGATGAATCAGGCAACGCTGGATTTAATCGGACGCAGACATACGGTGGAGGATACACGACACGCCTTCGCGCTAGCGAGGGAATGTGGATTTGATAATATAAACATGGATTTAATTGTAGGTCTGCCGGGTGAGTGCGCCAAAGATGTACAAAAAACATTAGAAGAAGTAAAGAAGATGGAGCCGGACAGTCTTACCGTTCATTCACTGGCAATCAAGCGTGCAACCAGACTCCATCTGTTTCAAGACCGATATCAGGAGATGTCCTTTGAAAATAATCAGGAGATTATGGATATGGCAATGAATTGTGCCAGAGAGTGTGGCATGGGTCCATATTATTTATACCGCCAGAAAAATATGTCCGGTAATCTTGAAAATGTCGGGTATGCCAAAGAGGATAAGGCAGGAATTTATAATATTCTGATTATGGAGGAAAAACAGTCGATTATTGCGGCAGGTGCAGGTGCATCGACAAAATTTGTTTTTGAAGACGGAGCGCGGATTGAGCGTGCAGAAAATGTAAAAGATGTAACGAATTATATTTTCAGAATTGACGAAATGATTGAGCGTAAAAGAAGTGGATTAAAGAAATATCTGGAGATAGGAAGTGCACAGGATGAGTGAAGCAATACAAGAGGCTTCATCTGAACCATTGATGCATTTGATTACGTTTGATCTGGAAAAAGAAATCAAACATGGAATACAGGTAAGTAATCTGGCATATCGAACCGGAAAAATGCTTGGTCTGGAAGAGACAATGTGTCATGAGCTTGCGGTTGCAGGGATTCTGCATGATATTGGAAAATTAAAGCTTAGAAATTATATTACGGCTGAAGAAAAACCTCTTATTGTAGAGGAAATCAAGTATGTCAGAAAGCATCCCAAGTTAGGGTATGAGAGTTTAAAAGAAAGAGGATATTCTGATTTTATACTCGAAAGTATTTATTATCATCATGAAAACTATGACGGCAGTGGATATCCGAAAAATTTATCAGGAGAAGAAATTCCGCTTGGCGCAAGAATTTTAAGAATTTGTGATGTATATGCAGCATTGACGTCAAAAAGAAGCTATCGAGATGCATTTTCGCCGGAAGTGGCAATGGAAATGCTCATTGATGAAGTGAAAAATTTTGATATGAAAATATTTCTTGCATTTCAAAGAACAATGCATGAGGAAGAGAAAGAAAAGGAGAAAGTGATATGCAGTTAAAGAAAAAACCAGTAACAGGAATGAAAGACATTTTACCAAGAGAGATGGAAATCCGTGATTACTTAATCGGATTAATCAAAGAGACTTACAAACAGTTTGGTTTTACTTCTATGGAAACTCCTTGTGTAGAACACATTGAAAACTTAACCAGCAAACAGGGTGGAGATAATGAAAAACTGATTTTCCGTATCTTAAAACGTGGAGAAAAATTAAAAATCAGTGAAGCAAAAGAAGAAAATGATTTAGTAGACAGCGGTCTTCGTTATGACCTGACTGTACCGCTTTGCCGTTTCTATTCAAATAATGCAAATGAGCTGCCATCTCCGTTTAAAGCACTTCAGATTGGAAATGTATTCCGTGCAGACAGACCGCAGAGAGGACGTTTCCGTCAGTTTATGCAGTGTGATATCGACATTTTAGGTGAGCCGACCAATCTTGCTGAAATTGATGTTATCCTTGCAACTTCTACTCTGGTAGGAAAACTGGACTTCGACAGCTTTACTATCCGTATCAATGACAGACGTTTCTTAAAAGCAATGGCTGCTTACAGTGGATTTGCAGAAGAATCTTATGATCAGGTATTTATTATCTTAGATAAAATGGATAAAATTGGTTTAGACGGTGTTGCAGCAGAACTTGAAGAATCCGGATTTGCAAAAGAAAGCATTGAAAAATACATTGATTTATTTGATAAAATCAGTGATGGAATCGATGGAGTACTTTACTGCAAAGAGAAATTGGAAGGCTTCCTTGCACCGGAAATTGCAGACAATATGACAACAATTATCGAAAGTGTATTAGAAGCAAAAACAGCAAACTTTGAAATTAAATTTGATCCGACACTGGTTCGTGGAATGTCTTACTATACAGGACCAATCTTTGAAATCAGTATTGATGGATTTGCAGGAAGTGTAGGCGGTGGCGGACGCTATGATGAAATGATTGGAAAATTCACAGGAACACCGACACCGGCAACTGGATTTTCGATTGGATTTGAGAGAATCGTTATGCTGTTAATGGAAAAAGGATTTAAAGTTCCGGGAAGCGCAGATAAAAAAGCATATCTGCTTGACAAAAAACTCTCATCTGCTAAACTGGTAGAGGTTGTTAAAAAAGCCGGTGAAGAAAGAAAAGCAGGTAAAAATATTAATATCGTATATATGAAGAAAAATAAAAAATTCCAAAAAGAGCAGCTTCTTTCCGAAGGCTATGAAATCATCGAAGAAATTTATAACGATTAATTTCGGCAACTAATACATCATTTACGATGTACGAAAGCTCTAAGTGAATTTAAGGGAGAAGAATTACAATGGCAGAATCAATGAAAGGGTTAAAGAGAACCCACAGATGTGCGGAAGTTACAAAAGCAGAAATCGGAAGCACGGTAACCCTTATGGGCTGGGTGCAGAAGAGCCGTAATAAAGGCGGTATTGTCTTTGTAGACCTTCGTGACCGTTCCGGTATTATGCAGATTATCTTTGAAAATGGAGATATTGATGCAGAAGGATTTGAAAAAGCCGGAAAATTAAGAAGTGAATTTGTCATTGCAGTAACCGGACATGTGGAAGCACGTTCCGGTGCTGTCAATGAAAATCTGGCAACAGGAGAAATTGAAATCCGTGCCAATTCTCTTCGTGTACTTTCTGAATCCGAGACACCGCCGTTCCCAATTGAAGAGAACAGCAAGACAAGAGAAGAAGTACGTTTAAAATACCGTTATCTTGATTTAAGAAGACCAGACCTTCAAAAAAATCTGATACTGCGTTCTAAAGTAGCAGTACTGGTTCGTCAGTTCTTAGCGGATGAGGGATTTTTAGAGATTGAAACTCCGATTTTAAATAAGAGTACACCGGAAGGTGCAAGAGATTATCTGGTACCGAGCCGTATTCATCCGGGAAGTTTCTATGCATTACCGCAGTCTCCTCAGATTTTTAAACAGCTTTTAATGTGCTCTGGTTATGACCGTTATTTCCAGATTGCAAAATGTTTCCGTGATGAAGACTTACGTGCAGACCGTCAGCCGGAATTTACTCAGATTGATATGGAATTATCTTTCGTGGATGTAGATGATGTTATCGATGTAAATGAACGTATGCTGGCTCATCTGTTTAAAGAAGTACTTGGAGTAGAAGTACAGCTTCCAATTCAGAGAATGACCTGGAAAGAAGCAATGAACCGTTTTGGTTCGGATAAACCGGATTTACGTTTTGGAATGGAACTGACAGATGTCTCTGATGTTGTAAAAGACTGTGAGTTTGTTGTATTTAAGAGCGCTCTGGAAATGGGTGGAAGTGTCCGTGGAATCAACGCAAAAGGACAGGGCAGTATGCCTCGTAAGAAAATTGACAAACTGGTTGAATTTGCAAAAGGATACGGTGCAAAAGGTCTTGCTTATATCGCAATTCATGAAGACGGCACTTTAAAATCTTCTTTCAGTAAATTCATGAAAGAGGAAGAAATGAAAGCACTTGTTGAGAAGATGCAGGGTGAAGCAGGAGACTTACTGTTATTCGCAGCCGATAAAACCAAACTGGTATGGGATATATTAGGTGCACTTCGTCTTGAAATGGCACGCCAGATGGATTTACTTGACAAGAACGAATACCGTTTTGTATGGATTACAGAGTTCCCATTATTAGAGTGGTCTGAAGAAGAAAACCGCTTTACAGCAATGCATCATCCATTTACAATGCCGATGGAAGAAGACTTACATTTGATTGACAGTGATCCGGGTGCAGTTCGTGCAAAGGCTTACGATATTGTCCTGAACGGAAATGAAATCGGTGGAGGAAGCGTCAGAATCCACCAGAATGACATTCAGGAAAAAATGTTTGAAGTACTTGGATTTACCAGAGAACAGGCATACAATCAGTTTGGCTTCCTGTTAAATGCATTCAAATATGGGGTGCCTCCGCACGCAGGACTGGCTTATGGGTTAGACCGTATGGTTATGTTGATGGCAAAAGAAGATTCTATCCGTGAGGTTATTGCCTTCCCGAAAGTAAAAGATGCTTCCTGTCTGATGTCAGAAGCTCCGAATGTGGTAGATGAAAAACAGTTGAAAGAACTGTGTATCAAAGTAGATTTACCGGAAGAAACAACGGAAGAAAAATAAAAACATAAAAAAATACCGGAGATTGTCGTAAAAGACAGTCTTCGGTATTTTTTTTACTCTACATCTTCTTGTACATCTGCAAGAGTACTGCTGACCCCGCCTAAAATCGCCTGTGCAAGATTCTGATCCATCTGCATCTTCCAGCTTGTTCCGTCGTTTGTAAGCGAAATTTCAACCGTTTCGCTTGTAGTTGCAGTATTGTCCTGTATTGCTTTTAACAAGAACTCTCTGCCTTTTTCATGGCGTCCAAGCAGTCCGGCTTCAAGGGCATCGGAAGACTGTACCCATTCAGAAATCTGTTTCTGGTAAGTCTCAAGGATGCTTGTAAAATCTGTACTGGTAATTTTTACCACTACTTTTGCAGAATTATTTTCTACAGAGTCACTTTTAATCTTATAGTCGAAAGATTTATGAATCTGTTCAGCTAGTGCGTGTGCGATGGAGCTGGTATAAGTATTGTCTGTATTAAGCAGACTGTCTAATGAGAGATAACGGTTGAGCTGTTCTGCATCAAATTTCTTGATGGTATCAAAGTGAATTTTGACAACCTGTTTTGGAGAGAGCAGGTTGGAATCAGACATATAAGTAAGAAAATTTCCGGATAGCTCATTATCAAAGTCGGTATCTTCCACAATTTCCCATACATTGTTTTTCTTTTTTAGTTGGACTTTAATATCAGATTCTACCTGCTTATAATCATGATTTTTGAGCGTCTTGTCAAGCAGCAGATAAGAGTCACTTAAGGAAAAGTCCACCTGGGATGGATTTGCGTCACCCTCGATTCTCTTTTTTAAGGCAGCAATTGCGTAGTCTTTTGCAAGGGCATGCGTATCCAAATTGTGAATGATAACATCTGCAGAGGCAGATTTGTCGTCGTATGAAACTTCCGAAATTTTGTAAGAAAAGTTTTTATAGAATTCTGTAAAAATTTCTGTGATAGAAGGGTCTAAATCAGACGAGTCATCCTGCTGTGCATCTGGAAACAGAAGCTGGAACGATAAATAAGTATTTATCTGAGTTGCATCTGGTGATACCAGATGGTCAAGTTCTGAGCTGATGGTCTGTCTGATGGCTTTTTCTTCTTTGCTGGCGCATCCGGTAAGCAGAACAGAAAAGAAAAGAAGAAAAGCTGCAAAAAAAAGTCGCTTATTCTGGAATTGAATCATAAAATTGTCTCCTTTAGTAAGTTTGCGATATGCTTTAAGTTTACCAGAAATTGCGAAAATGTCAAACAATTCAATCTCTTAAGGCATCTTAAGATTAAACTTGTTTGGAATAAAAGACAGATGTTTTAAAATCTGGTATACTCATGGTATACCGGATGAATGAAAAAAGGAGGCTTCTATGGCAAGAAAAAAGAAAATTCTGACAATAGCAGGTGGGCTGATTTTAATAGCAGTAATTGGAACAGGTGTGTATTTTGGAACAAGAAAGACAGAAACAAACAATACAGAGCTGGCTTATGTCTATCGGGTTTCCCTTATGAATCCGGCTTCTCAGGTTCAAAGGATGGCAGGGACGGTAGAACCGCAGGAAACATGGGAAGTAAAGAAGAGTTCTGATAGAGAAGTGGAACAGATTCTGGTAAAAGCCGGGGATGAAGTAAAAGTTGGAACAGCATTGTTTGTTTATAATACAGAACAGACGCAGACAGAACTTGAAGAAGCTCAGCTTGAAATAGAACGTCTTGACGGAGAGATGGAAAATTTAAAAACGCAGATTGCCCAGCTTGAAAAAGAAAAGAAAAAAGCGGCAGAGGACGAAAAATTTTCTTATACAACGCAGATTCAGACCGCACAGACAGATTTGAAAAAATCAGAGTATGAAAAGAAAGCAAAACAGGTAGAAATTTCTCAAAAGCAGGATAAAATTGCAAATGCAACAGTGGTAAGTGAAATTGATGGAATTGTAAAGAGCATTAATGACGGAAGTGAAACAGATATGTATAGTTCAGATTCCAATGCGTTTATAACGATTCTGGCAACTGGAGATTACCGGATTAAAGGAAAGGTAAATGAACAGAATTTATCTGAGATTCAGGAGGGGGAAAAGGCAATTGTTCGTTCCAGAGTGGATGAAAACCAGACCTGGAGTGGAACATTTACGGCAGTGAATACAGATGAAGCAGAAAATAATAACAATAATATGTACTATGGAGCAACATCCACAGAGACTACGTCGAGTTCGTATTCTTTTTATGTAATGCTGGACAGTTCAGACGGACTGCTGTTAGGACAGCATGTTTACATTGAAAAGGATCTTGGAGAAGAACAAAGTGGAATCTGGCTGGATGAGGGGTACATTGTAAATGCAGACAGTAAACCTTATGTTTGGACGGAAGATAAGAAGGGAAAACTGGAAAAGCGAGATGTAACACTGGGAGAATATAATGAAGAAACCTATCAATATGAGATTCAGTCCGGATTAGAAGAAAGTGATTATATTGCATTTCCGCAGGATTTCTTAGAAGAGGGTATGAAAGCAACTCATGAGGAAAGTGAGACGATATCTGATGAAGAAAGTACAGATGATACAGAGAAAATGGAAGAATCAGAAGAAATTTCAGAAACAGAGAGTGAGGAGTAAAGGGGAGACTTTATGCATAAAAAAATCAAACTTGCGCTGGTTATAGTGGCATCTGTTACAATCATTGGTACGGGCATCTGGTTTGGAATTCAAAAATTTAACCGGACAAAGGTAGAGGTTTATCGAGTAGAAGAACTCAAACAGATGATTTGGGGAGAGAGCAGTTCCTTACAAGGAATTATTACTTCAAATGTCTCACAGAAAGTCCAGCTTTCAGAAAATCAGATTGTACAGGAGGTTTTCGTACAGGAGGGACAGGAAGTGAAAGAGGGAACACCGCTTCTTTCTTACGATATGACACTGGTTCATATTAACTTGGAGACTGAAAAACTAAACAACCAGCAGCTTCAGATTAAGAAAAAAGGGCTGGAAGATACACTGGCAAAAATCAAGAAAAAGAAAGTGACCAATACGGCATTAAATACAGAGTATCAGCTGACTTTTTTGAGTCATTCAGATAATTCAGAGTGGGCAGAAGAACCATCAAATCAGCCGGAGAATCCGGAACAGTCAGGAAATTTGGGAGAAGTAGAAAATCCAGATCAGTCGGAGAATCCGGATAACCCAGACAAACCAGAAAATCCAGAGACACCGGAAAATCCGGACAAACCGGAGAATCCAGAAAAACCGGAAACGCCAGAGAAACCTGACACTCCAGAACCATCGGAAACAGAAGCAGAAGTTTACGAAAAGCTCTATGGTGATATTACGTTAGAGAGTCGTCCGAATGGAAAAACAGAAAATGCAAAACCATATAAAGGTGATGGGACAAAAGAAGAACCATATCGTTATCTCTGTAAAGAGGGAGTTCTGGTACAGGGAGCTTTTTTGAACCAATTGGCAGGTTTTACAACAAAGGATGAGACAGAAGAAAAAGCAGCGAAGCATTGTATTTTGGAAGTCAGAACAGGAGATAAGCCAGATGGAGTGCTTTTGGCAGCGATTTACTTAAATGGAGAAAAAATCAAAGAGCCATTAGAAGCTGGAAAATGGTATAAAACAAGTCTTGGAAAATATGATGTGGTTTTAGATGATAACAAGAATCAGGGAGAAGATAAACCGGAGAATAACAAAGCCGACAATAAAGCCGATAATTCCGAAGAACAAGATCCATCCAATGAATGGAATCCGGATGAAAATCCGGATGAAGAAATACAAAATCCATCGGATGAATTTTTAGAGGATATGGAATTTACCGAGGCAGTTCCGCAGGAAGCTATAATTGATGGCTATACAAAAGAAGAAAAAGAAAAAGCAATTACAGAGACAAATGCAGAAATCCGCACCGTAAAATTAGATATTAAAAGCAGTGATTTGAAAATTGCACAGATTGAAAAGGAATTGGAAAATCAGGAGGTAAAAAGTACCATTAATGGTGTGGTGAAAAAAGTTGGGGACAAAGACAAAGGGCAGACAGACGGAGAGGCATTTCTTGAAATCCAAAGCACGCAGGGTATTTATGTAAAAGGAATGGTGGATGAATATCAAAGAGAAAAATTAAAAGTGGGCAGTCAAATAAGCGGAACTGCCTATGAGTCCGGTGTTTCATTTGAAGCAGAAGTAAAAGAGATTTCAACTTATCCTGTTTCCTCAAAGTAGAGCAACAGTAATAACAGCGCTCTTTCGTATTATTCTTTTACTGCTTATATTCAGGATGTCCAGGGGTTGAAAAATCAGGAATCAGTCAGTATGGAACTTCCGGCAGAAGAAATGGATGCATCGGGAATCTATTTGAACAGAGAATATGTGCGGGAAAAAGACGGGGAAGATTTTGTTTACAAAGAAGAAAATGGAAGATTGGTAAAACAGCCGGTAAAAACCGGAAAAATCTTTTATGGAATGGTAGAAATCAAATCAGGAATTACAGAGGAAGACTTTATCGCTTTTCCTTATGGCAAAAAAGTAAAAGAGGGGGCATCTGTAAAAGGAATTTCAGCAGAAGATGCATATAACATGTATGGAGGTTTGGGATGATTGAAAATATACGTTTAGCTTTTCAGGGAATCTGGGCACATAAGATGCGTTCCTTTCTGACCATGCTTGGTATTATTATTGGAATTGCTTCAATTATTTCGATTGTCTCCACAATTAAAGGAACGAATGAACAGATTAAACAAAACCTGATTGGTTCCGGAAATAACACGGTACAGGTGCTGCTCTATGATGGAGACAGCACTTACGATATGGATTACGGATCATATGGAAGTTCCGCTACTCCGCCGGTGATTTCCGATTCTCAGAAAACAGCGATTGCGGATCTGGATCATGTGATCAGTTCCACTTTTTATTACAGCAGCCAGTCTGCAAGTGTTTATTATAAGAACACAAGCTTTCAGGGTGGAACTGTGTACGGAATCGACAGCAGCTATCTGAAGACGATGGGATATCTGGTTCAGTCCGGACGTGGTTTTGTGCAGAAAGATTATGACAGTTACCGGAAGGTTGCCCTTGTGGATTCCAATGCCGCACAGAATATTTTCGGAAGTGAGAATCCTGTAGGAAAAACCATTGAGGTGGGATCAGAGCCTTATATTATTGTAGGAGTGATTACTCAGAGCGAGGATAACATGCCGAAGATCAATACGCTTTCTGAATATGAGGAATATTCCCAGACAATTATGGGAAGCGTGATGATTCCGGATGCTACCTGGCCTATCGTATTCAAATTTGATCAGCCACAGAATGTAACTGTCCGTGCAGACAGTACGGATAATATGAGTTCTGTAGGAAAGGCTGCAGAGGATGTCTTAAATACAGGAATCCAGAATGAAAAAAGCAATTCCAATTTTAAATATAAAGCGGAAGATATCATGGAGAAAGTTAAAAATCTCCAGAAACTCAGTGAGAGTACCAATCAGCAGCTGATCTGGATTGCAAGTATTTCTCTTCTGGTTGGTGGCATCGGTGTTATGAATATTATGCTGGTATCTGTCACAGAACGTACCAGTGAGATTGGATTGAAAAAAGCCATCGGGGCAAGGAAAAAAGTCATTCTGGGACAGTTTTTGACAGAGGCTTCGGTGCTGACCAGTATCGGAGGAATTATAGGAGTAGTTCTTGGAATTATACTGTCAAAGGTGGTGGCCCAGGTGTCCGGGGCACCGACGGCTATCAGTATTCCGGCTATTATCGGCTCAGTAGTATTTTCCATGCTGATCGGCCTGATCTTCGGACTTCTTCCATCTGTGAAAGCTGCCAATTTGAATCCTATTGATGCCCTTCGCAGTGAATAATACAGAGAATTAAAAATACAGCACATGCATAAAAAAATCTTTTTTGATTGCATGTGCTGTATTTTTATGCTGGAAAACTTATGGGAAGAACAATGGTAAATGTTGCGCCGCCGCCAGGAGTTTCGGAAACCGCAATAGTTCCGCCATGAAGAGAAACAATCTCCCGGGCGATGGAAAGTCCAAGGCCAAAATGTTGTTTATCTTTTCTGGAAGAATCCATTCGGTAGAAACGGCGAAAAACATCTTCTCTGGAAGTTTTCGGAATGCCTGGACCATTATCGGAAACAGAAAAGCAGAGCTTGCCGTCTGCCTGCTTGCCGGATTGTGTTTTCTGTATGGATTAAGGGAATTTATATCTATACCCGGGGAAAATTCTCTTTCCGTTTTTCTGGAAGGAAGTTATCCGGATCAGGATCGGGCAGAAGAAATTTTAAAAACAGTCCGGAAACAGGAAAATAAGACAGATATCTGTTTTTACTGGGACGGAGGATTTATGAAGGCAGAGGAACTTTTTGGAACTGAAAATGCCGCTGGAAAGAATCCCTTTTTCTGATAAGACTCCGGAAAAAAGATACAGTGGTATCTGATATTTCCGAAGACAGCCATCCAGGCAGAACGGATACAAGGCATTTTTCGCGGAACGGCAGCGGCGGCAAGACGGTTTCCGATAAAAAAGTTACGGACGGCCCCTGTTCCGTGCCGTCCGTCGGCGGGTATGCGAAAGGAGTGTCGGAATATCCCGGATTATGTCGTAATTTTGCAATCGTATGGAGAATGGCAAGACAAGGGTTGTGGTGGGGCTCTCCGGCGGGGTGGATTCGTCGGTGGCCGCCTACCTGCTGAAGGAGCAGGGGTACGATGTAGTGGGGCTTTTCATGCGTAACTGGCACGATACCGCCGGAACGCTCGAGGGCGACTGTCCCTGGTACGACGACCAGGTCTTCGCCGAGCTGGTGGCCAGACGGCTCGACATCCCTTTCCATTTCGTGGACCTCAGCGAACAGTACCGGGCCCGTGTGGTGGATTACATGTTCGCCGAGTACGGCCGCGGACGTACCCCGAATCCGGACGTACTCTGCAACCGGGAGATAAAGTTCGATGCGTTTCTCGAAGAGGCGTTGAAGCTCGGCGCCGACTACGTCGCTACGGGACACTACTGCCGCCGCCGCGACGAGGAGGTCGGCGGAAGGGTATATCACCGGCTGCTGGCGGGTTCCGACCCCAACAAGGACCAGAGCTATTTTTTGTGCCAGCTCTCGCAGGCGCAGCTTGCGCGGGCCATGTTTCCCATCGGCGACATGTTGAAACCCGAGGTGCGCCGCATCGCAGCCGAGCAGCAGCTCGCCACTGCCAAACGCAAGGATTCGCAGGGAATATGCTTCGTCGGGAAGGTGGACCTGCCCCTCTTCCTGCAGCAGAAACTCGCTCCGCGGCAGGGCGACATCGTGGAGATAGCCGCCGATTGGCCCGGTTATGCGGAGGCTGCCGCCCGGACGGGACTTGAGGAGCTGGCGCTTCCGTACCGTTATACTCCGGCCGACGGCGTGAAGGTGGGCGAACACAACGGTGCGCACTACTACACCATCGGCCAGCGCAAAGGGCTCGGAGTGAGCGGACGGGCCGAACCGCTTTTCATCATCGCTACTGATACGCTCTCCAATACGGTCTATGTCGGGCAGGGGCAGAGGCACCCCGGCCTTTACCGCCGGGCGTTGCGGATTCTGCCCGGAGATGTGCATTGGGTGAGTCCCGACAGACGGTTCGCAGCAGGGAAGCAGGCGCCGTTCTCGTTCCGGATACGCTACCGCCAGCCTTTGCAGGGCGGGGTGTTGCACCTTCGCGCCGACGGGGCCTACATCGTGTTCGATTCGCCGCAGCGCGGCATCACCCCCGGACAGTTTGCCGCGTGGTATGCGGGAGAAGAGCTGGTCGGTTCGGGTGTCATTGCTGAATAGCCGCCGGGTACACAACTCCGCCGTATCCGTTCCGGGAACCGCACGGAGGACGCTCTTTTCGTCTTCTCTTCGGCGGGATGCGGATATCTCTCCTTTCGCCGGTATTGTCGTTCGCAGGCCGTTCGCCGGGGGATGTGGCATGTCGTTTGCAGTTTGATATATCGTTACAGATTGTTAAAATCGAAATTATGGAAGAAATATTGGAAAGTGGCCGGCGGCGCTATCTGGCGCCGGCCGTCGAGTCTTTGTCGTTCGCTGCGGAGCGGGGAATAGCCGTTTCCGTCCAGCCGACGGGTAATTCAATCGAGAGCGTCGGGGAGGATACCCTGAACTCGTCATCTGCGGATTTTTGGGAATGAGGTGTTTTATGAAAAACGTCGGACATTTTTTGTGCGCTGCGGCGAGTGCGCTGGGCATTCTCGCTTTCGTAGCCTGTGACAAACAACAGGACGGTGTTCCTCCTGTTTCGGATTTCGTATTGTACGCTTCCATCGAACAGCCTGTATCGGCTGCGGCGCCTGCCGCCTTGTTCGGGGAGGCTGTTGACGGCAGTGTCGCCCAGCGTACCGTCATTCAGGAAGGAACGGTGCCCCATCCGATAGTATGGAAGGCCAACGACCAGATTGTCATTCATTTCGATACGGGCGTTCAGGGAGCTATGCGTGTGTTCAATCTGCAGAGCGGCGTCGGCACGGGGCAGGCCGAATTCGTTTACAGCGGACTCGGGTATTCGAGCGACCCCGATGTGCAGGTGCCCATGGAGTTGCCTGATACCTATTCTTCGCTGATTGCCGGTTATCCGGCCATGTTTGTCACCATAACGCCGGAGAACAGGGAGGTCGTTCTCGAAGCTCCGCGCGAAATATACCTCGGAATCGAGAATATCGTCGATTTTCCCATGTACGGTGCGGCGGGTGCCGACGGCAAGGTGAATTTCGTGTGTCCTTTCGGTCTAATCTGTTTTCCCGTGACGGGAGACAACATCTCCGTCAAGACGATTTATATCGATACTACCACACCGCAGAAGGAGATAACCGGCCGCTTCCAGGTGGATGAGAATACCTATGAGACCACCTTTCTCAACTCCTCGCACGGCAGCGAATTTCAGATAGTCTGGACGGGAACCGTCCAGCTTACCGATGTGCCCTCGGTATTTTATGCCGTATTGCCTGCCGGCGAGTACGGCGCGGGTACGGAGTTCCGGTTCACTCGGGCGGACGGCAGCGTGATTACCAAACGTACCAAGCAGCCGTTTACCGTCACGCGGGCGCGGGTACTCAACCTGCCAGCACTGGATGTCGGGAATTGAACCGGCCGGCATACCGGTGCCCGGGAGGGTGCATAGAGCGGCAGTCATGGAAGCGGGGGCGGA
>ERZ826613.2854-NODE-2854-length-15778-cov-4.803918_pt1 | contig 15778 bp, 12 predicted proteins | sample MGYA00519925_ERZ826613 | MGnify/ENA primary metagenome ERZ826613 (study PRJEB31778, sample SAMEA3449236) | human gut metagenome | biome: human gut; feature: human-associated habitat; material: faeces | place: United Kingdom | collected 2010/2012 ... | reverse complement strand
CTATTTTATCGCTTTTTTAGTGCCCAATCAACGTTAGGGTGTGGTTGGCGGTTACGAAATACCGCATTTAAAAATAAATGCGGTATTTTTGTGCTATAATAATATTATTATTTTTTCTGCGCAAGATATTTGGCTATCGCCGCAGCATCTCTTACATTAACCTTACCGTCACCGTTGAAATCAGCTGATGCCAGAATTTTACTTCCCTGTCCTGTTGCAAGCATTTTTGCAATATATGCTGCATCTCTTACATTAACTTTTCCGTCACCATTAGCATCACCTATAACAGAATCTGAACCTGTAATTTTGTACACACCAACTTTTTCATCAAGAGTTTTTACGTATACAAGCTTACTACCGTCAGACGATTCTTTTATCTTTGAGGTATACTCACTTTCAAGAATCTTATAAAGTTCCGGACGAACATATATGGAGTTTTTTTCTGAAGGACTGAATGAAAGTACTTCAAAATATTCTATCGGAACAAGAACTTCATTATCCTTGGAAACAACACCTGAAAGTCCGTCTTTTTCAACATAATACAAATCGCCTTCCTTACGGGCAATATCATAGCCGTTGGTCTTTGCGAAATCGTTCAGAACATCATCGCTTGTTATTGTCATGTATTTAGGCTTGCCGTCAACAAGTCTGCAAACCTGAATTCCATACTTATCAAGAAGAACATTTTTCAGAACATAAGGAATAATACTGTAATTATCAATTTCATTATCCTTGAACTTCATTCCGTCTTCTGTAACGTTATTGAAAGGCTTTACAAGAATATTTCCCTTATTGTCAATTACACCTGTTTTATATACAAGTGTTTTCTCATATTCCTGACTGTAATTATTATATTCATAGCATGTATTGTATTCCGGTATTTCCACAATACTCATGCCATTTTCATTAAAGCCTTTAATATAATCAAACTGCGGCTTGACAATCTCTTTGCCCTTTCCGTCATATACTCCCCACAGACCGTCAACAAAAGCGAAATATCTGTCTGCACTTGTCATTTTTGCGAAAGTCATATTGTGAGCATTTATATATCCTGTTTTCAGTTCCTCAGGTGTCAGTGTAAACTCTGTTGAATCTTTAGACGCAGTATAGGATTTTGCATCAACATAAATAATTGTTTTATTGTCATCCCATGCAAAATCCATTGTAATATACAAAGATGCATCAGGTTTAACAACTTCTGTACCATCAATATTGATAATACCGCTTGCATATTTATCCGGACTGTTCCAGAGGTCATCGTCATCAGAAGCAGTATCAATATTTTTCCTTACAACAGCATAATCATCAACAAAATATGAAACTTCGTCATAAGTACCACTCTGCTGATATCTTATCTTACCATCGCTTATGTTATAAACAATATTTGATGTAACGCCGTCAGTTCTGCTTACAAGATTCCAGTTGGCATCATATACGCATCCTGTCATAGAATTAAAACCGTATGAACCATCAAATTCTTTGAGTGACTTTCCGTCTTCGCCGATAATATCTGTTTTGCCGTCCTTGGTTGCAAGGAATCCCTTATATCCTGCGGAAATATGGTCATATTCAGCCGGAATGATAACTCCCTTTTCAAGTGTCATAACACCATATTTCTGGTATGTTTCGTTATCCTGGAAAATAACATATCCGGAATATTTGCCATTTTCACAGTGGATTTTAACATCAGACGGTGTTCCATTTACCGGTTTATGAAGTGTGTTAAAGTTCATATTGCTTAAAACAAATGTGTCTTCTGTTTTAAGGCAGTATCCTATTGGTTTATTTTCAGTATAGTTGCCGTCCTGTATAAAATCAGATACACTCGTATACTGGCTTAAATCCGGTTTGTCACTTGCATCTGCAAAGTTAACGTATTCAAGCGTATTGTCTGACTTTTCAAAAATAATTCTGTTATGGTCAAGATTTCTGTAAATACCGGAATACTCTGTCACATCGTGCGGTTTATAATCTGCATCGAGGACATATTTATATGTATGATAATCGGAAACTGTACGTCCGTCTTCATCAACATATTCCTCATTGACAATAAGTTCAAAGTCAAAATCTGAATGGTCGTCGCTAAGTGTTACCTGAGCTGTACTTCCTTCTACTGTATGCTTAATATCAACATCAACAGAAACGCTGATAAATTCCTCGTTAAAGTCTGTTAAATAGTCGCTTTCATCGCTCTTTACAGTAACGGTATTTCCGTTCGGTACAACATATGCATTATTAAAAAATGTCGGGAATCTTTTGATTACATCAGATTCCGTAACAGCCTTTAAAGATTCATCATATTCTGTAACCTTGCCGTCTTTTTTAACTTTGATTACAGTCGGGTTTCTATAATAACTGTCCATATAAATATCATCAGCATCTTTAATAATTGCCTTGAATCCGCTGTTTATAATATCTTTTACATTGTCATGGCTTACGATAAATTTTTCGCTATCTATTGCCTCAACATAAGTATACCTGCCGCTGAAGGATTCAGTTTTGCTGTTATATATAACCTTTTTATTATCATTGTCTGTAAGACAGATACAGTCAGCATCAAATACATAATTCACATTATATCTTAAATCTGTTCTGTAATGTCCGCTATGAGATTCATTATCATACAAAGGTGTATCACCATAATTATGACCGAGTTCTTCAAAGCCTGTAAATGTTTCTGATTCCGGCTTTCCGTCCTTACTCATAAAGTGGTATTTATAAACTGTATTTTCAGTCTGAGCCTTTGTTCCGTCATCGCTTGTTTCTTCAGCTAGTTCAGTGGAATATTCAGACACAAGGAATTTATCTCCGCAAAGATAAAATTCGCCGATTCCATTGGCTGGTGCAGTAATAACAGAACCGTCTGCTTTGATAAGTCCTGTCTTTCTTCCTCCTGTACTGTCATTCAGGTCAACCATAAAATAGTCGTCGCTGATACGGTAAATTGCATCATATTCATCTGACAGTTTCTTTCCTTCAGCATCAGCAAGAGCAAACTTGTCGCCATATCCGGCAATAATCACTCCGGATTCTGTACTGATACGATAGTTTTCATCAAAGAAGTTAAATGAATACGGATTGTTTGAAGGACTTATAAAGTTGTATTCCTCTCTTGTTTTAGTGACATAATTGTAAATGCCGCTAAGTCCCTCTTCCTTGCTGATAAGCTGCTTTTTGCCGTTGCTGTCAATAATGACCAGCTGTGTGTCATCCCCAACAGAAGCATCGTTACCGTTTTTGATGAGAATTGCCTTATCTCTCATCTCAATAAGTTCGTCATACTCACTTTCCACAAGTTCCGCTTCATATCCGGCAGCTGCCGTCATCGGAGCAATAAGTCCGAGAACTGAAACCAGAGCTGTAGAAAAAGCAATGAGTTTCTGCGTTGGTCTTTTCACCAAACATCTTCCCTTCATAATTTATTTCAGCAATATACAATGTATATTGCAGGATAACAATTTTCCAAAGTGTTTACTTTCCACACTTTTCACATTTATCCGGCATATTATCCGAAGTATAATATCCGGTTTCACTTTCACACAGTCCCTTTACCGCCAGACCACCGCTTGATATGCAGTATTCCTGCTCTGTCACTTTATCATCAGGTGTAAACTTATCATGTTCAAGCGGAAACTGTTCAGCCATTTTTTTCCATACCTCAGTCGGCGGAGTATACTGAACATCTTCCATTGATGATTCATCATCAAATCCAATCCATACTGCTGTAACGTAATCCGGTACTGCACCAACAAAAATTCGTCCTGAATCGAGATTCAGGTCGTTGGCGGCTGTTCCGGTTTTGCCGATAACCTCGGTATTGTCAAGTGCTGCCGCATTTGCTATGCCGTCAGCCGTATTTACATTGTAATAGAGAAGCCTGTTCATTATCCATGCCGTATCTGAATCAAGAGCCTGATGTGTTTCAGTATTTTTTCTGAGTATTACATTTCCGCCGCTGTCAGTGACTTCAGTATAAAAATGCGGTTCATAATAAGTTCCGCCGTTGCCGAAGACCGCATACGCCGCCGCAAGTTCATGAAGATATGCACCGTTTTCAAGCGAGCCAAGTGCCATTGCCGCATATGTTACATCATCATCTGTAAGGGTTGTAAATCCGAATTTTTTCTGCATGAAATCATGGCAGTAAGAAGGTGTAAGCCTGTTTGCAAGCTGTGCGGCAGCGGCATTTCTTGACGTACGCAATGCATATGTAACTGTAATTTCTCCGTCGTAGATACCGTCATAATTTTTCGGCCATTCATATTTTCCGTCCGCATCTTCAAACATCAGCGGTTCATCAGGAATCAGCGAGGAGAAGTTTATTAACTTTTCATCAAGTGCCGGAGCGTACACACTCAGCGGTTTGACAGATGAACCAAGTTGATGCGGTATCCTGTAACTTCGGTTATAGGCATGATTACCGTTGTTTCCTCCTGTTATTGCCGCCACCCCTCCGCTGTAATCCAGAACAGCACAGGCTGACTGAGGGAATCTTTTTTCAGAATCCGGTGTGAAATTTGAATTGTCTGAATACACTTCGTCAGCAATTGCCTGAATACTGCTGTTATAAGGCGTTTTTATCGTAACTCCGCCCGAATAAATAACATTAACTGCTTCCTGTCTTGAACAGCCCTTTTCTTTGCAGTAATCCGTTATGACACTTTCAATCATTGCATCAAAATAGTCCGAATCGGGAATGTGGGAAACATAATTTTCTCTCAGATTAGGCACATCTTTTAGTTCACTGTCATTCTTATTAAGATTTTCTGCAATTGTGCAGAACTGTTCCCATTCTTCATCATTCAGCTTTTCTGCATACTTTCCGAAATAAACAACAGATGCAAGTCCTACACCGACTATATTTTCTTCAAAACAGATATTATTAAGATTCTCTTCACTTGCATCTTTGCCATACGCTTTGCAGATACGCCCGGCATATTCAGCAGGAACACTCTCCAGACTGACGCTGTAACCTCCCATGGGAACAGCTATTCTTTCGCCGTCTGACGTTTCTGCTGTCGGAGGAATCAGAGCTTTCTGCTCATCTGTCTTTTTGCCGCATGACAAAAAAGAAACAGAAACAAGCAGAGCAAAAACGGTCGCCAGACTGAATATCCTAATTCTTTTCACTAACATCACCTTTTCTCAATCTGTCCGTTCTCATAAATGCAATTCCGAAACTGAACCAGAACAGCGGATTTACAGTTATACAGCTGTCATTGGTAAGTCCCATCACCATGAAACCGCAAAGTCCGGTAAACAGGAACGCCAGAAAAAGCGTATCCTTTTCAGCTGTCAGACGCTCCGCTGACGTTCTGAAAAATCCCCGAAATCCCGAAACAGCAAAATAAGCAAACAGTATCAGTACTGCTGTCATGGCAGGTATTCCGCACGTTACCGCTATCTGAAGATACCAGTTATGAGGTTTGTCCACGATAAGGCGATATGTGCCATGAATATTCAGCAGGCCGACCAAGTCATTCTGTTTAAAATAAAACGGAAAATTTCCTGAACCTTTACCGATAATCAGACATTTTTTCAATATAGGAAGAGTGTTTATCCATGTATATCCTCGTCCGGTAGCAACACTATAAAATTTACTCAGCACACTGTCATTGAACGAAGAGTAAGGAATACTGTCCAGAAGTTGTTTGTTCTGAACGATCAGATTTATACCCTCTGATGTAACTGCAAAATCAACTGTGCTTATATAACCCAGATCAAGATATATGATACCGTCCCTGAGGATAACACTGAAATCGAAATCGTTTCTGACATCATAGACTGTTATGGTGTTGCTGTCAGAAGCAGCTGTTTTGAACTCAGTACCCTCGCCGCCCTGTATTTCAAGTTTTTCTCCGTCCTCAACAGGTGCAATAATCCGGTATTCCGAACCGCCGCCACTGAAAACTATCGTATTTCCGTCAATGTGAACATCATCTATTTTAAAAGGGTGAGATGATTCATTGTATCCGCCGCTGTTTACAATACTCCCTGCAATATCAGACATAAAAACACTTCCGGTTGCCGCACTTAACGCTCCTGCAAGCACCAGAAATGACAGTACTGTCATCAGAACATTTTTTAATGAAATAAGCTTTTTTACTGCCAGAAAGACTGTAATAAAAATAATTTCAGCCAGTGCAACATAAAAAGCGGCAGTAGAATCGGACATTACAGTAACTATAAAACAAGCAGCACTCAAAACGCTGCACAGTATTTTCTGACATATTTTTTCGGCAGCCACAACATAGTAAACCGAAACAGGAAAAATCATCGTACAGAAACCGCCCATGTAATTGGAGTTAAAGAACATCAGTACAGCTTCACGTCCGTTTGAAAAATCAAGACTTTCCGCAACACTCCTGTATTCAGGCGATGCAATGATGTATTTCATAAAAGGCAGTTCCATAAGCGGCATTACAGTATATTCAAAAAACGACAGAACAACCGTCACTGCAATCAGCACGAAAAAAGCTTTTTTGTAAAATCCGAACGTCTTTTCACCGCTGAAATAATTGTATCCCGCAAGGAAAAGTAAACAATAGGAAAAGACAGCAATAATCCCTTCATATTCCGAACAAATTCCCCATAATACGACATCTTTGTGCTCCGAAAAAACTGCTGATACCACAGCTGCCAAAAAATAGATGCCGATAAGGACAGCCGGCACAACCGCCGGTTTCTGAAAAATCGGATTATTCCTGCATGGTTTATCAGGAAATATTTTTTCGCCAATAAAGTAAACTGCAATTATAAGTGCAACAATAAATATGAGAAGTTCCTTACAATATAAAAACCAGTCGGCATATAATCCGTCATTATTTGAAAACAGTTTCTGAGAATCTGCACCGATATTTTCAACGTGCAGTCTGACTGCAAACAATACTGCAAAAACAACACATACTAAAAATCCCGTAAATATACGCCGATATAACGGCTCTGTTTCGCTGTATTTTTTCTTGACTGACACCCCTTACATCCCCCTGTTTACCTGTCTTTAGTTTTTAAATTTACATTTTAGTATACCATATTTTACTGTTAAAGTCAATGTGTGGTAATAATAAATTGGCAGCAGAGTACAAAATTCTGCCGCCCAAAATCCTTATTTTTTCAACCGTTTCTTCAGATAGTAATATCCCCTTAACGCCAAAGCTCTCAAAGGGAACAAGTCGCACCAGATATGCACATATATCCTGTATCTCAAACTGCTTACAGAAATTGCATGATTCCCATTCCGGACAACCGCTGTCAGCACACCGATTATATGCCTGTCCGTTATGCCATATTCCTTCTGCCACCTGTTATCACCACATATGATATAATCATTTTCCCGTACTTTTAAAATACGGTGCAGAACATACTGTCCGCTGTCACGCCTATATAAGGGAACATCATATTTTTTAAGCCTTCCGTCAGCTTTTTCAATTATCAGAAGATCTTTTCCCTGACGAATAAGCGGTTTCATACTGTCACCGACATTTGTATAAACAAGTTTTCCGCTTCGGTTTATTTCATTTTCAAAGGTGGATTTATTCATCAATTGCACCGATACTTCTGAGCTTATCAATTACTTTTTTCACATCAGCCGTAACTGTTTCTTTAGTCACATCATATTTCTGTCTAATTTTTTCTGCAATTTCCTTTTCAGTTGTATCTGTTTTCAGGCAGTCAACAATAAATGCGGCTGTTTCATTGCTTTTTACAATTCCGCTGAACTCTGTCTTTCCGACAGACACCATTATCTGTTCTCCACCTGTTTCATGTGTAATAAATCCTTCTTTAAGCTCCATATTGTCCTCCAGAAATTCAAATCACTTATTCATGCCGTTAAATGCTGTTTCAGCTGCACTGATATCCATATTGCACCTCAGTTTATAAAGTTCTGTATTATCAGCAAGACTGTCAATAAGCTCAAGCGTCTTTTTCATTTTCAAAGCATCATCCGGTCTGTTGACCTGCTGTAAAAGCATCGGATAAGCCGACGCTCTGCTGATTTTTTCAATGTTGTTTTCCTCTCCCCTTTCAAGTATACATATGGCTTTAAGGGGTACACTTGTATTACTGCTGAGTCTGTGTTTTCCGTCCCATGGAGTCCCGTAAACCAATGAATCCGCTTCACATATTCTTATCAGAGGTTTATCATCATTAATCATTACAGCACGTTCTCCAAAGTATTCTCTCCAGAGTCTTGTATGAGTAGATTTTCCTGTTCCGCTTCTAGCTGTGAAAATATAACCTTTTCCATCAACAGAAACAGCCGAACCGTGAAACAAAATTGTATTGCGTAAAATAAGTTCATTGCAGATTTTTCTGTATACAGCAAGCGTTTCAAGATAGCTGTCACTAAATCTGCGAATCGGTATTCCCTCTTTTATATCCTCTGATACTGATTTCACGCGTTCATAATCTATATCTTCTGATGTTATTGTTACTGAAAAATCAGGAATTCCTTCCGAAATATAATCCTTGCAGAGGATTTCAGCTGATTCATAAATACAGTTTACTTCAATTATTTTTTCCGCAAGTTTTAAAATGTACCTGCTCATTTTTCCTCCTGTAATAAGGCTATGAAATAATTATATCAAATCGGGAAAACCATGTCAATTGTCTGTTTCTTATATCATTCTCAACGTACCCGAAATAACAAAAGGACGCCCTTTAAGGACGTCCTTAATTTTTTATTTAAATGAACTTGCAAGGTGTCTGGCAATCGCTGCTGCATCTCTTACGTCAACTTTTCCGTCACCGTTAAAGTCTGCTATCATTGGAAGTTCATTTCCTTTTCCTTCTGCCAGCTTTTTTGCAATATATGCCGCATCACGAACATTCAGTACTCCGTCATAATTTGCATCACCAGTTACTTCTGTTGACTTGACTATCATAAATGTTGCAGTCCCTTTTCCCGTGTCATATTTGTATGTTACAGGCTGGTCAGGATCAGTAACAGTTATAACATTTCCGTCAATTACTGCATTTGTCCAGTCACTTGCCTTTGAAACATCAAATCCGCTGAGTGTTGACAAATCAAATTTTCCATCATTAAATACAGCCTTATATGCATGATCCTTTTCAGTGGTTTCTGCGTATAAAGTTGTTACAGCAGATGAAGCAATGTCAAGATTTGTAAGAGGATTTTCACTGCATCTGAGATCAGTAAGTTTCGTGTTTTTGCTTATGTCCAGACTGGTCAGCTGATTATTGATACAAACCATTTCTGTAAGGGCTGTATTACTGCTCAGATCAAGTGATTTCAGCTGATTACCATTACAATAAACCGTTTCCAGTGCTGTACAGTTATTCAGATTCAATGAAACCAGATTATTGAATATGCAATTAAGATATTTGAGTGCTGTATTTTTACTCAGATCAAGTTCTGTAAGCTTGTTAATTCCACAAGAAAGCTCTGTAAGTCCTGTATTTTTACTCAGGTCAAGTGTTGTAATCTGATTATAATCGCAGGAAAGATCTGTGAGCTTTGTATTTTGGCTTAAATCAAGCGTTGTCAGCTTATTATTGTTACATATCAATTTTGTCAGGTTTGTGTTTTTACTTAAGTCAAGTGATTCAATAGAATTATAATAGCAGCTTAATACACTAAGCTTTGTATTTTTACTTACATCAATTGAGGTCAGGGAATTGCCGTCGCATTCCAGCTCAGTGAGTTCTGTGTTTTTACTTAAATCCATTGATTTCAGATAGTTATTATTGCAATATAGATTTGTAAGTGCCGTAAAATACTCTATGCCCTTCAAATCATAAATATAATTTTCTGTATCAGGTTCCAAATCTCCTGGATTAGTTGGTTCATCACCCGGAATGTAAATATCTGATGGATTCACATCACCATCTGAAAGATCAATACCCGATGAATTAGAAACATCAATTGTTGTTACTTTAGCAATTTCATCCGGAGCAAGCGATCCGTCCTCACTTGTATCAAATGTCTTTACATAATTCCTGAAATTTTCGTCCGGAAAATTGCTGTCATTGATAACAACAGACCCATTTGTATTTGCCGTCGATGCATCATCTGCATAAACCGAAATACTTCCCAGCATTACAGCGGACATGATTCCGCATAATGCACTTTTAAAAAACTTCTTTGTGTTCATAGCAGTTACCTCCGCAAATAAAATTTTGTATTTATATTATAGCATATTTTTTAAGAAAAATCCAGGATATGGTACGAGTGGTATGATTTTTGGGTATGAAATGCAAAATTACAAATATTTTAGGCAGAAAATGGTAATAAATTAAGTACATCTGTATTATTTATTGAATTCTGCCATTTTTACAATATAAAATAAGACGAGCATTAAGCCCGCCTTATTTTCATTTTATCAGTTGTTTTTATGATTTTTCGCAAGGAATCTCGCAATTGCTGCCGCATCTCTTACGTCAGTTTTTCCGTCACCATTGAAATCTGCACTATCCGGAAGTTCATTTCCCTTCCCTGCCGCAAGCATTCTTGCAATGTATGCACAGTCACGAACATCAACCTTTCCGTCAAGGTTTGCATCTCCTGCAAGAGTTGCTATCATCATAAATGAAGCAATAGCTTTTCCTGTATCATATTTATATGTTACAGGCTCTGAAAAATCAGTTACAGTTATAATGTTTCCGTCAAGCTGTACATTTGTCCAGTCGCTTGCCTTTGAAACGTCAAATCCGCTGAGGGTTGACAAATCAAATTTTCCTTCTCTTATTACAGCCCTGTATGCATACTCTTTATTAGTCTGGTCAGCATTCAGCTTGCTTACAGATGTTTGGCTCAGATCAAGTGAAGTAAGCGGATTTTGGGTACAGCTAAGATTTGTAAGTGCTGTGTTCTGACTCACATCAAGTGAACCCAGCTGATTGCTATAACAGTAAAGGTTTTCAAGCAATGTATTATTTCTGACATCAAGTGAAGTCAGCCGGTTACTATAGCAGTAAAGCATTTGAAGCAATGTGTTATTTCTGACATCAAGTGAAGTCAGCCGATTGCTATAACATCCAAGTTCTTTGAGTGCGGTATTCTGACTTACATCAAGCGATGTAAGCTGATTTTTGTAACAGACAAGTTTTTCAAGTAATGTATTGTTTCTTACATCAAGTGAGGTAAGCTGGTTGCTATGACAATTAAGAAGTTTTAGCTTAGTATTTTTTCCGACATTAAGTGAAGTCAGCTGATTTTCAAAACAGTAAAGCTTTTCAAGCATTGTATTATTTTCAACATCAAGTGAAGTCAGCTGATTTTTATAACAATTAAGAACTGTCAGAGATGTAAAATATCCTATTCCATTTAAGTTTGAAACACCTTCTCCGGAAACGTTAATGCTCGTTACCGCTGCTATTTCTGTATCTGAAAGGATTCCGTTACTGTCCTGGTCGAATTTTTTCACATAGTCCCTGAATTTTTCGTCCGGAAAATTTGTTTGGTTGATTGAAATATTTTCTGGTGATGCGTCATCAGCCGAAACCGCTGCCGGAATAAACGGCATGGATAAAACAAGTGCCAAAGCAGATAAACCCGCAAAAATTTTCTTTTTCATATAATCTCCATAAATTATCACTGATTGATTTATTTTTCCCTGTTTGCAAGATATCTCGCAATTGCTGCTGCATCTCTTACATTTTTCTCTCCGTCATCATTGAAATCCACATTATCCAGAAGCTCATTTCCCTGTCCCGCTGCAAGCATTCTTGCAATGTATGCACAGTCACGGACATCAACCTTTCCATCAAGGTTTGCGTCTCCTACCAGAGCATCAGATATTGTAAAAAACATATCATATTTATTGTTTATAACATTGTTTTCATCTTTCACATTGTCAATGACTTTTTCAATTTTTAATTCTTCTCCTGCAAGAACATTATAAGAATACTGATAACCTGAAATTTCTTCAGCGGTTATCTCTTCTGTATCATATACATAAAATTGTTCTGAAAGATTCTGCAAATAATCAGAGCCTTTATATTTAGGAACGCCTACTGATATTTTGTATACTGCTTCATTATCTCCCTCAAGCTTAAAATCAAGTACCTTATCCTGCTCATCAGCTGGTATAACACAATCATAATAATGATAAGCCGGAGCGTCAGGCGTTTCACAGTCTATTTTAATATGCACATCTCTGTCAATTTCAGATGTTACTGTAACTGTTCCGCACATATTTCCATGCAGTGTAATATTTTCATTAAGTTCAGCTGTTTTAGCGTTAACAGCAAATGTACTGCATACTGCTGACAAACATACAACAGATAAAATTCCGGATAATATTTTTTTCATTTATTTTATCTCCTTTTTATTTTTCATAGAATCTTTTTTACACCCGGCAGCATTTTTAAAAGCTTTATTATAATATAACTTGCCGCTGCAGTCAGTATTGCAAGAAGAAATACGGTTACAGTACCGCCATGACTGTACGGATCAAAACCTGCCCATGCAATTACAGATTTCAGAATTGCAAGATGAATCAGATACATACCAAAAGAACAGCTGTCTATCTCCATGAGTATTTTATGAAGTACTTTTGGAAGATTTCCGTTACAATTTGATATAAATCCAAATAATCCGAATGACTGTAAAACTATCAGCGGAAATGAATACAGCTTCAGCTGCGAATCAAGCTTTTCAATATGCTGGTTCTGAGCAATGGCTGAAAAAACAGCAATTAACACAGTGCTGACTGCAAAGACCGATATCCACAACCCTGAACGTCTGGTTATATAGCCTTTTGAAATAATGTATCCCCCAAAGAGGTACAAAGGATAGACTGTATATGTACATATGTAAAAAGCCACATCAGTTCCCGATATATTTTCTATAAGCGGAATTGCTGAAAGAAATACAAAATATACTGTCAAAAGATATAAGCTGTCGTTTTTACCAAGCTTTTCTGATACCATTCTGAAAAATGGCAGCATGATATATACAGCAATCATAAGATACAGATACCACATATGGCTCCAGCTGCCATTAGTCAGAACGTTTTTCAGCCCATCTTTCAGGACTGAAAAAGACAGGCTGTTTCCGGCAAAAAGAGTATCGTATACTTCAAACAAAACCGAGAAAACAAGCAGTGCAATTACCATACGAAAAACATATTTTGCAAAGATTTTCTTATATGTAAGTTTCCTTTCAGGGTCAAGCAAAAGCTTTCCGCTTACCATTACAAAACATGGAACTGCCCACATCATAAGGTTTCGTATTGTAACTGCGGCAGTCATCTCCGAACCGCTGATAGTGCCTGATGCAAAAGCATATCCGCTTGAGGCATGAAACGCATGAAGAATAATTACTGCTATACAGGCTATTGCTCTCAGATATGATAAAGAGTTTATTCTGTTCATTTATAGCTTACCAGATTTGCGGTGCTTCAAGGCATCCTGCATCAGGATCGCCTTCAGCGGGTACTTCTTCCTGTACATCATTCTGTTCTTCAGCAGGTGCTTCATCAGCATAATCGTTGTTGTATTCTTCATTATCATAATTATATTCTTCGTACTGATTATCTTCATTGTCTTCTGCATAATCATCAGCAGCACTTTCAGCTTCTGTAACCTTTTCCTTTGTTGTTGCGGCAGTTGTTACCGTAGCTTTTTTTGTTGCTTCTGTTGGCGGTTCAGTCTTAGCCTCAGTTGTTTCTGATGCAGCTGTTGTTTCCTGCTGTGATGATGAATCAGCACTTCCGCATCCGCATAAAACCATTCCTAATGCAGCAATTACCATTGAAATTATAAGCATTCTTTTAATTTTTTTCATTTTTCCTTCTCCTTAATCATTCATTATTTTACCGTAATTATATACCCATGTACCCGGTTCTCCATACCGGAACATATAACCGTTATATGAAACTCCGCTTTGTTTATACTGCCAGCATGCTTCAGTATCAAAAGCATACCTGATACCGTCTATTACTATTTCCACCCATGAATGAGGGCCGGCACCGCCTCCCATAAGCGGAACAGTACCTGAAATATGATATGCTTCATAACCGAGTTCACACGCCAGTTCATAAAATGTTGCGGCATATACATAGCAATTTCCCTTTTTGTTTTTGAAGCCGAAATCAGCATACCATTTACTGCTGACTGTATCAGATGCATACATATCAGAATGAGTTTTGTGGCTGTAATATGTAAGCGTATTTACGCACCAGTCAAAAGCACTGCGAAGATCACGGCCGCATTCATCAAGAACCTGATCCGCAAGCGGATATTTTATTTTAACTGCAATTCCGTTTTTGTCTATACGATATCCGTCTACTTTCGTGTTCGTATAAAGAACACCTTCACCGCTGAAATAATATGACTTTCCTGAGATTTCATGATAGCCAGTCTGCATTATTCCGTCTTTGCTGAAATAATACTTTTTCTTGTCAATGGTCTGCCAGCCTGTCTGCATTACTCCGTCTTTGCTGAAATAATACTTCTTCTTGTCAATAGTCTGCAAACCTGTCTGCATTATTCCGTCTTTATTGAAATAATAGCTTTTCTTGTTAATAGTCTGCCAGCCTGTCTGCATTACTCCATCTTTGTCAAAATAATACTTGTTACTGTCAATGGTCTGCCAGCCTGTCTGCATTGCTCCGTCTTTGCTGAAATAATACTTCTTATTGTCAATAGTCTGCCAGCCTGTCTGCATTATTCCGCTCTGGTCAAAGTAATACTTATTATTGTTAATTGCAGCAAATCCGACTGCTATTTTACCGGTTTCATCATAATATCTGATACCGTCATCAAATGTCTGAAATCCTGTTTCCAGACAGCCTTTTTCTGAAAAACGATATATGAATCCGTCTATTGTATTTTCGCCTGTGTACTTGCCATGTTCCTCATCTGAATAATAAATATAACCTTTATAATTTATCCAGCCCTGTATTCTTGACTCTGTGTCGTAGTCATAAAAATATCTTATACCCGATATATCCTGCCAGCCGCTTTGAAATCTTCCTGATGATGAAAACTTATAGACAACTCCGTCTATTGTATTGTATCCTTTCAGAACGCCCTGTTCTTCTGTTGAATAATACTTGCTTCCGTCATACTCAATCCAGCCAGTTTTCATTATACCATATTCATCAAAATAGTAGGTTTTTCCGTCAACATCATACATACCCGTTGCTTTTCCGGATTCATCTGCATAGTACTTATTTCCATTACTGATTATAAACCCATATTCCCTCTGACCGGTTTCAGGTGAAAAATACATTCTTATATCATTAATGGTATACCAACCGCATTTCATAACGCCTTTTTTAGCAAAGTAATATTCTTTACCGTCTATCAACTGATAACCGGTAACATATTCACCGTTTTCTGATATGTAATATTTTTTGCCGTCAGTTCCTTCCTGCCAGCCATACTGAACCGATGTTTCATCAGATACGGCAGTTGTCTGAGCCGCTGAATCTTCAACCTCTGTAACAGCAGATGTAACAGTTGTCTGAATCGTTACATCATCATTGTTTGTCACAGAAGTTGTAACGGTTGTCTGAACTGTCATATCTTCATTCTCCGCTGCAACAGATGAAGTAACTACCGGTTCTTCTGCTGATGCTCCGGCAGATACTGCTGCTGACATCAGACATACAGCAGACAGAGCAATCAGATATTTTACCCTTTTCATTTTACCCTCCAGTTATAATTCTTTTTAAATTATTTTATGCTTTCCTTTAAACAACTAAATACGCTTAAAATTATACACCTTTCACTAAAATATGTCAATAATAGGGCGTTTTAAGTTTCCCCAAAATTCAGTCTTGAGGCTTCGCAACTGGAAAATAGCGAC
>ERZ826613.2849-NODE-2849-length-15828-cov-4.957079_pt1 | contig 15828 bp, 19 predicted proteins | sample MGYA00519925_ERZ826613 | MGnify/ENA primary metagenome ERZ826613 (study PRJEB31778, sample SAMEA3449236) | human gut metagenome | biome: human gut; feature: human-associated habitat; material: faeces | place: United Kingdom | collected 2010/2012 ... | reverse complement strand
ATGCTTTGCTCTCTCTATTTCATGGACTACTTGCTTTGGAGGACTGAATAGTTACTTCAAAAAAAGTAAATGCTGTTGCCCTGGAAAAATTCGTCAAAGGGGTTGAAATTTACATCACGATTTGATATACTATTAGTAGTTTGTTTTATGGATGACTGCTCCGTATCTACGCCAATAGATACGTTCGGAGCGGTCATTTCTTTTTCTTCTGACATCAGGATTCTCCTTTCATTCCATTTAATGTGGTGTTGATGAGTCGTATCGTTTCAAGAAGTTCATCACTTACAGAACTATTTTCTGTTCTCTGCAATTCTGAAAGCACTTCCGCAAGCTGATTTTTCAGAGCCTTATACACTCTCGGATTGCCCTGCACTACCACATCACGGCAGAGAAGCCTTTTTACGATGTAGTCCTGTTGGTCAGTCCTGAAAGTGCCACTGCTGAATTTATCAGCTTTTCTTCTTCGGAAGATACCCGAAATCCGATGGTTCTGGAACGAAATCTGCCTTTGCTGTCAAGGTTTTTCGCTGACATTTGCGTTATCTCCTTTCTTCAACTCACTGAGTTTATTCGCCATTTCCGCCTGTTTCGACGGAAACAGATGTGCATAGCGGTATGTGATCTCAATGCTCTCATGTCCCACACGATCTGCAATAGCAACAGCCGAAAACCCAAGTTCGATTAGAAGCGAAACATGGCTGTGACGCAGATCATGGATACGGATACGCTTCAAACCAGTTTCTTTTACCCCCTCTGTCCATCTCATGATGCAAATAACTCTTGGATATTGTGAAAATACGCTCATCTGATTTCTGATCGTAAAGCATACGGAGATAGTCCTGCATCTCCTCACAAAGAAAATCAGGCATTTCAATGGTACGGTTGCTTTTCTTGGTTTTCGGATCTGTAATAACGTCCTGCCCCTTGATACGCTGATAGGACTTGTTAATGCGGAGCTTTCGATTCTGGAAATCAAAGTCCTCTGGTGTGAGAGCCAACAGTTCGCCAAGACGGATACCGCACCAATACAGCATTTCAAAGGCATAAAACGAAACTGGTTTGTCCATCATGACCTCAGAAAACTGCATATATTCGTCCTTTGTCCAGAAGTTCATCTCTTTGGCATTCTTTACGCCAATACTTCCAGCTTTGGCAGCTGGGTTTACGCCAAGATCATAGTAGCGAACCACATGGTTAAAGATACAGGAAAGCTGATTGTGCAGATTCTTCAAATACGTTTCCGAATAGGACTTTCCGTTTTTGTCACGGTGACGAAGCAGTTCATTCTGCAACGAAAGCACATCTCTTGCCTGAATATCCTTCATCGGTTTATCCCCGAAATAAGGGAGGATTTTCGACTGAATGACGTGTGCCTTATGTTCCCATGTATTCTGTTTCAAGCGAGATCTCATGTCCTGTTCATACAGCTTATAGAAGTCCTTAAACAGCATATCAAGGTCACTGTTTGTCTGAAGCAGAAATCTTCGCTCCCAGTTCTGTGCCTCACGTTTGGTAACAAAGCCACGCTTGCACTTTTGTTTTCGCTCCCCCTGCCAGTCCTCATAACGAACCATAGCATACCAAGTGCCGTTTTTATCCTTATATACGGGCATTATTCCTCACCAGCTTTCTTTTGGGTAAGGTTCACCGAGTACACTCGCTCGTTAAAGTACTCACGATTCACTCTGCCTGTTACTGTGATAAATCCTTTGTCGGAAAGTTCCTGATTGAGTTTACGAATAATTTTGTACGCATAGGCAACAGAGATCTCCATAACCTCAGCAACTTCCTCTGCACGAATAAATTTTTCTGACATATACATTTGTTCCTTTCTGTATTCTGTATTCGCAAAATCTATTCTAAACATTTTTGCTTAACCCCTATTATACTAAACAAATTTGCTTTTGTCAAGGCCCTTTTGCGTGTTTTCTAAATTTTTTTGTTTAGTATCCCTTGACTGACTTAAACATATATGTTATAATGATTCTACTAACAGAACGATATTATAAGGAGTGAACCACCATGAGCATAATGGGAGATAAGATACACCGTATCCGTGATTTCCGTGGAATGACACAGAAGCAGCTTGGTATGGCTGTCGGATTTGATGAAAAATCCGCCGATGTCCGCATCGCACAGTACGAATCCGGCACTCGTACACCAAAACAAGCACTTGTGGAACGTCTTGCTGAGGTGCTTGATATAAACCCTCGCTTTCTTGCTGATGATGAAATTCTCGGAGCGGAGGGCGTTATGATGATGCTCTTTGAACTGGACGAACATTATCCGATCAGCATTGAGGACTGTACAGATGAGGATGGAAACAAACGCAAGGGCATTGTTTTCGGCTCTGTCCTGATGACTGACCTCCTTTCTGAGTTGCAAAGACGAAAAAAAGACCTTGCTGACGGTAAGATCAGCAAGGCCGAATATACAGAATGGAAGCTTAACTGGCCGAAAACGACCGATGACTGCGGTAAACATGAACCCTCGAAAGAGTGGCGTGACCTGTAAACCGCCTGAAATGCAGAACATTTCAGTTTTGCTCCCTGTTATCAAATTGTTATCACTGAGATTTTAAGGCTTCAAAAGCGACGTAAATTCGGCGTTTTTGAGGTCTTGTTTATTATTCCCACTCAATCGATGCCGGTGGTTTTGTAGTAATATCGTAAACAACTCTGTTAACATTCTTTACTTCATTGACAATTCTTGCAGAAATTTTTTCAAGAACATCATATGGAATTCTTGCAAAATCAGCTGTCATAAAGTCTGTTGTTGTAACGCCTCTGAGTGCAAGCACATAATCATAAGTTCTTGCATCACCCATAACTCCGACAGTTCTTGCATTTGTGAGAACTGCAAAATACTGATGAATATCTCTGTCCATGCCTGCCTTTGCAATCTCTTCACGGAAAATGTAATCAGCATCCTGAAGAATACTTACCTTTCTCTCATCAAGTTCGCCGATAATTCTGATTGCCAGACCAGGACCCGGGAACGGCTGACGGTTTACAAGTGCATCAGGAAGTCCGAGTTCTTTTCCGAGTGCCCTTACTTCATCTTTGAAAAGAAGTCTGAGAGGCTCAATAATCTCCTTGAAATCAACATGGTCAGGAAGTCCGCCTACATTGTGATGTGACTTAATAACAGCTGCTTCATCATCATCGCCGCTTTCGATTACGTCCGGATATATAGTACCCTGAACAAGATAATCAACAGCTCCGATTTTTTTAGCTTCTTTTTCAAATACGTTTATAAACTCAGCACCAATAATTTTTCTTTTCTTTTCAGGGTCTGAAACTCCTCTGAGTTTGTCCATGAAATATTCCGATGCATCGACTCTTACAAAATTTATATCCCAGTCAGCAAAAGCCTTTTCAACTTCATCGCCTTCATTTTTTCTGAGGAAACCATGGTCAACAAAAATACTTGTAACCTGACTTCCGACTGCCTTTGAAAGAAGTGCGGCAGCAACAGAACTGTCAACACCGCCGGAAAGTGCAAGCAGAACCTTCTTGTCGCCAACCTTCTGACGAATGTCAGCAATAGCTGTTTTAGCATAGTTTTCCATAGACCAGTCGCCTGTAAATCCACAAACCTTTTTAAGGAAAGCATCTATCATGTCAACACCGTTTTCAGTGTGGTTAACTTCCGGGTGGAACTGTATTCCGTAAAGCTTCTTTTCTTTGTTTTCCATTGCAGCAACAGGACAATGCTCGCTGTGTGCAGTTGCTTTAAATCCCTCAGGCAGTTCTGAAATATGGTCTGTATGGCTCATCCATGAAATTGCCTTCTGCGGCATATTTTCAAAAAGGACACATGAGCTGTCATATTCAGTTTCAGTTTTTCCGTATTCACGCAGATCTGCTGTTTTAACAGTTCCTCCGAGAGTATATGCCATAAGCTGACAGCCGTAGCAGATTCCCAGTACAGGAACTCCAAGTTCAAAAATCTCCTTGTCTATCTTAGGAGCATTTTCTGCATAAACGCTGTTAGGGCCGCCTGTAAAAATAATTCCTGAAGGTTTTCTTTTCTTTATCTCCTCAATCGGAGTCTTACGGCTTATAACTTCACAGTATACACCGCATTCACGAACTCTTCTTGCGATAAGCTGATTATACTGACCGCCGAAGTTCAAAATTAAACAAAGCTGATGATTCATTTCTAACTCCTATCTTTAGTAATGTTAACAAACTATAATTATAATTATGCCATTTTTCCACGAAAAAAGCAATAGTTTTTAAATTATTTAAATTATTTGCATTTTAAAATATCTTTTACGATTTCACCTGCAATAATAAGTCCGGCAACGGAAGGCACAAACGAAACGCTGCCGATTGTTTTTCTGTTTCCGCCGGTTTCTTCGCTTTCTTCCTTGTGCGAACAAGGCTGTTCCGTTGAATAAACAACTTTAAGCTTTTTTACATTTCTTTTACGCAGTTCATATCTAAGCACTTTCGCCAGCGGGCACATCTGTGTCTTGTTTATATCTGTCACAACAAGTTTTGTAGGATCAAGTTTGTTTCCTGTTCCCATAGATGATATTATCGGTACACCGAGTCTGTAAGCATTTTCAATAAGTGAAACCTTTGCCCTGACGCTGTCTATTGCATCTGCAATGTAGTCAAAGCCGGAAAGTTCAACTTCACTGCCGGTATAAAAGCAGTCATATGTCTGTATTTCCAGTTTCGGATTGATATCAAGAAGTCTTTCTCTTGCCGCATCAACCTTGAGTCTGTCCATGGTAGAATGCAGAGCAATAAGCTGGCGGTTTATATTGGTTATATTTACTGTATCATTGTCAACAAGCGTTATTTTTCCGATTCCGCTCCTGACAAGTCCCTCGGCAATATAAGAACCCACACCGCCGACACCGAAAACAGCAACAGAACTGTTTTTCAGCTTTTCAACTCCGTCTTTTCCAAGAAGAAGTTCTGTTCTTGAAAATTCATTAAGCATTATCTTTCCTCACTGTCAGTTTATTCATAGTCGTAGAACATTCTGTATTTTTTATCGTTATGTGCATAACAGCTCAGGACAAATCCTATTGCAATATACATACTCAGCAAAGCTGTACCTCCGGCACTGAAAAACGGAAGCGGAATACCGATAACCGGCATTACTTTCAGAACCATTCCTATATTCATAAAGCAGTGGGTAAATATCATTGCAAAAGTTCCCAGACAGATAAGCTTTCCCATAAGATCCATTGTGTTACGGCTGTCATTTAATATTTTTATGCATATATAAGCCAGAACTACAACAGCGGCTATTGCACCGACAAACCCCAGAACCTGTCCCAGATAGGAAAAGATAAAGTCATTATGCATTTCCGGAACAGTTACATAGTCCTTTGTGAAAAGTCCCTTTCCAAAAAGTCCGCCCGAACCCAGAGCCGCAAGACCAAGGTTCTGCTGATATTCCAGTCCCATAGGATCAGTTCCCGGATGAATAAGAACAAGTATACGCTTTTTATGGAGTGACTGCAAACCGTAATTCCAGATAAGGTACATTGCAGGAGGAGTTACCAGAATTGCCGCTATTATATACTTTATTGAAAGTCCTGCTGAAAAGAGCATTACCACAAACATAATAAGAAATACAATTGCTGTTCCGTAGTCACCCTGAAGTGCAACCAGTCCGACAGGCACTGCACCATGAACAATAATCAGAAGGAGGTGCAGAGGGTGGTTTATATTTTCGGCATCTTTCGACAAATGAAAAGCAAACGTGAGTATAAATGCAAGTTTCAGAAACTCTGAAGGCTGAAGTGTCGTAAATCCGAGATTGAGCCATGCTCTGTCATCGGCTCCGGCTCGCTGGAGTCCAAGTCCTGTAAAGGTCAGAAGAACCAGTGCAACCGCTGCAGGAGCGTAAATAAACCATAGTTTTATAAAATGATGATAATCAAGCGACGCTATGAGCAGGCAGACGCATACACCAAGTCCTGTTGAAACAAGCTGTATCCAGTAATACCTCGGAGTAATGTCGCTTGCCCCTGTGGTGCACATTGAATACAGCAGAAGAACACCGATAAGGGAACAGAATGTTACCGCTATCAGCAGCCATTTGTCAAGCCGCTTGTAGTATTTGGAAATCTTTTTTACAAATGCATTCATATTTATCTATCTTGCCTTTCTTTTGTTTTCTTTATTTTTCCTGATTTATGTTCCAGTATTTTCTGTCAAGACTTCTGAACTGAATAGCTGCCGCAATATGTTCTTTCTTTATTACGTCGCTGCCTTTTATATCGGCAACTGTTCTTGCAACTTTCAGTATTCTGTCATATGCCCTTGCCGAAAGACCGAGCTTGTCAAAAGCATTTCCGATATAGGTTTTGGCATCATCATTAATAACGCAGAATTTCTGAAGTTTATCAGGAGTAATATTTGCATTGCAGGTAATACCAGTCCCCCTGAATCTTTCATTCTGGATTTCTCTTGCTGCCATAACCCTCTTTCGTATCTCTGCTGACGGTTCTTCACTGATTTCAGAAGAAAGATCCTGAAATTCAACGGGCGCAACTTCAATATGCAGGTCAAAGCGGTCAAGCAGAGGCCCTGATATTTTTGAAAGATAAGCCGCAACCTGCTTGTGAGTACATCTGCATCTTCCGCTCGGATGACCATAATATCCGCACGGACATGGATTCATTGCGGCAATCAGCATTATTGATGCAGGATATACAACAGTTCCGGAAGCCCTTGATATGGTAACTTTTCTGTCCTCAAGCGGCTGTCTTAATATTTCAAGTGTACGTCTGTCAAACTCAGCCAGTTCATCAAGAAACAGAAGTCCGTTATGAGCAAGGGATATTTCCCCCGGATGAGGAATTGAACCGCCGCCTGCAAGTCCTGCCGCTGAAATGGTATGGTGCGGTGTTCTGAATGGTCTTACAGTAACAAGAGGAGATTCCGGATTAAGAAGTCCCGAAATGGAATGTATCTTGGTTGTTTCTATTGATTCTTCAAAAGTCATGTCAGGAAGTATGGACGGCATTCTTTTTGCAAGCATGCTCTTTCCGCTTCCAGGTGTTCCTATAAGCAGGGCATTATGTCCCCCGGCAGCAGCAATTTCCAGAGCCGCTTTTGCAATTTTCTGTCCCTTTACATCTGAAAAATCCGGCATACCGTTCTGACTGCTTTTTTCCGGAATAAATCTCTCCTGCTTTGCAAGAGGTCTTTTTTTCATAAAATGGTCAAGCAGTTCCGTAACAGTGCTGATACCATAAATGTCAATACCATCAACAACAGATGCTTCAAAGGCATTTCCCGCAGGAACAAAAACAGTTTTAAATCCCGTTTCCTTTGCAAGCAGAACCATAGGAAGAACACCTTCGACCGGACGCAGCATTCCGTTTAATGAAAGTTCCCCTATAAAACAGGCTGAATCAAGGTCATCGGTTATGTATCCGGCAGCTTTCACAACAGCCATAAGTATTGCGATATCATGAACAGAACCGCTTTTTCTTGTGCCGGCAGGAGCAAGATTTACCATAACCCTTGCTACCGGAAACTCTATATTACAGCATCTCATGGACGCTTTTATTCGTTCACGGCTTTCCTTAACCACAAGGTCAGGAAGTCCGACTATATCAAAAGCAGGTATTCCCCTGCTTATCTCAATTTCAACATCAACATTAAATGCATTCAGTCCGAAAAGACCAAGACTGTTGATTTTTGCAAACATTTACAGCCCCCTTGTTAAATAATTCTCACTTTATTACAGTAACGTATAAACTTTAAACGCTATGCTGTTTTAATTATATCATGATATGCGAAAAAAGTAAATAAGTATCAAATAAAGCAGAAAAATAATTTTGCGTCTATCCTGCGAAAATCTTGTGATAACTCCTGTAAAAGTATTGAAAATTTTACAAATACATGATATACTATAAAGGTTAGATATTTAATGAGGTATCAGCTTTGTCTGATTTCTTAGTTAAAATCATTTAAGATTGGAGATTACGTTTTATGAACAATAATATTTTCCCGCTCCCGTTCTGGGCACATCTCGTTTTTGTAATTCTCGCTTTTGCACTTTTTATGGTACAATATGTAAGAGTAAGAAAGCTTTATCAGATTCTTATGGCAGCGGCTGTTGTCGTAAGTATGCTCATTTATGTCAACACAAGCAAGCTCTGGATTGGTATTGTCGGTGCTGTTGAAGCAGTTCTTTTAGCCGCTTCTTTAGTATCATCAATTATTCAGAATCATCAGGCAAAAGCAGCTGCCACAGCCGGAAAGAATATTGCTGAAACTGCTGAGGAAGATAAACAGTAATGAAAATTTGTATACTCGACTGGACAACCGTTACATCCGGAGATATTGACGCTGATATTTTCAGCGAATTCGGTAAAGTAAAATGCTTCCCGCTGACTGACAATGAAAAAGCGGCAGAGCATATTGCCGATGCTGAAATTCTCCTCTGCAACAAAGTAATGATAACAGATGAGGTTATTTCAAAATGTCCGAATCTGAAATACATAGGTCTTTTTGCAACAGGATTCAACAATATCGACCTCGAAAGCGCTTCAAGACATGGTATAACAGTATGCAATGCAGGCAGCTATTCTTCATATGCCGTTGCACAGCATACATTTGCACTCATTCTTGAACATTACAGCAAAATATCGGAGTATGACAGATTCGTCAAAAACGGCGGCTGGATAAAGTCAAAGACATTTTCAAAATTTCCTATCAGAACTATGGAACTTCTCGGAAAAACAATTTCTATTATAGGATTCGGAGGAATAGGAAGGACAGTTGCAGGTATTGCTTCTGCTTTCGGAATGAATGTTATTGTAAACACAAGAACTATTCCAGAAGACTGCCCTTACGAAATTGTTCCCCTTGACGAAGCTTTCAGACGTGCTGATGTGCTTACAGTGCATTGTCCGCTTACTGAGCAGACAAAAGGCATCATAAACGCTGAACATCTTTCACTCATGAAAGAAACAGCCATTGTTGTAAACACTGCCAGAGGTGCAGTTGTTAATGAACCCGACCTTGCAGAAGCCTTAAACAGCGGCAGGATAGCCGGTGCATATCTTGACGTTTTATGTACAGAGCCTATGTCAGAGAACACTCCGCTTAAAAATGCTGCAAACTGCGTTATAACTCCGCACACTGCATGGGCACCGCTTGAAACAAGACTTCGCCTTATTGATATTGTTGTGAATAATATCAGGGCATATCTGTCGGGAAATCCTGAAAATCAGGTAAATAAGCCTTTGAAAGGATAAGATTATGTATAACATTTCAGATAAAAAAAGAATAGTTATAAAACTCGGAACATCTACGCTTACTCATAAAACAGGACGTCTTAATATCAGAAGAATGGAAAAGCTTGTCCGTGTTATCGCTGATCTGCACAATTCCGGAAAAGAAGTCATTATAGTTTCTTCCGGTTCAATCGGTCTCGGTGTCGGAAAACTCGGGCTTCGTGAAAGACCGTCCGATACGCCTTCAAAGCAGGCTGCCGCAGCAGTAGGACAGTGTGAACTGATGTATCTTTACGACAATCTTTTTGACAATTATGGTATTATTGTAGCACAGATGCTCCTTACAAAAACAATAATTGAAAATCCGGAAAGAAAAAAGAATGTTGAAAACACATTTGAAAAACTCATTTCCATGGGTGTTGTTCCGATAGTAAATGAAAACGATACAGTAGCTATTGACGAGCTTGAACTCGAAATCGGTGAAAATGATTCGCTCTCAGCCATCGTTGCAACATTTGCCCATGCTGACCTTCTTGTAATACTTTCGGATATTGACGGTCTTTACAGCAGTGACCCGCACAAGAATCCTGATGCAAAGCTTATTCCTGTTGTAACTGAAATTGATGAACATATAACAGATATTGCCGGAGGTGCCGGAAGTGCCCTCGGAACAGGCGGAATGGCAACAAAGATAAATGCAGCAAAAATTGCCAACGATGCCGGAATTGACATGATTATCATGAACGGAAATAATCCGGACAAACTTTATGACCTTTTTGAAAACAACGAAACAGGAACTCTCTTTGTTTCACATTCAAAATAAACGGAGGATAACAATGACTTATATTGAAAATCTCGGTGCAAACGCAAAAGCAGCCTCCCATATAGTTGCGTCTGCATCAACAAAACTGAAAAATGATGCTCTTTCTGCTATTGCGGCAGCACTTGTTGCAAATACAGATACTATTATAAAGCAAAATAAAATTGACCTTGAAAACGCGGAAAAAAACGGTATGTCTGCTTCTATGCTCGACAGGCTTATGCTCGATGAAAAGCGTATCAGAGGAATTGCTGACGGCGTTTTAACGCTTGTTGATGCAGAAGACCTTATCGGCTCGATTGATTCAGGCGTTGTCCGCCCGAATGGTCTTAAAATATGCAAAACAAGAGTTCCGCTTGGTGTCATCGGAATTATTTTTGAATCCCGCCCGAACGTAACAGTCGATGCAGCAACACTATGCCTTAAAGCCGGAAATACTGTAATTTTAAAGGGAGGCAAGGAAGCAATAAACTCCAATAAATGTCTGGCTGACATTATGAGAAATGCAATTGAAAGTGCCGGACTTCCTAAAGATGCTGTTGCACTTGTTGAAGATACCTCAAGGGAATCAACAAATCAGCTCATGAAGCTCAACAAATATCTTGATGTGCTTATCCCTAGAGGCGGTGCAGGACTTATAAATGCTGTTGTTACACAGGCTACTGTTCCTGTAATTGAAACCGGAACCGGAAACTGTCATGTTTATGTTGATGAATCCGCAGATATCGAAATGGCGGCTGATATCGTAAACAATGGTAAAACACAGCGTCCGTCCGTATGCAACGCAGTGGAAAGCCTTCTGGTACATAAAAATATTGCTGAAAAAGCACTTCCTGCAATAAAGGCAAAGCTTGATGAACACAATGTTGAAATACGAGGATGTGAAAAAACAGCAGCAATTCTTGGTGACTGCGTAGTTCCGGCAACTAAAGAAGATTACGCAACAGAATTCCTTGACTATATCATTTCAGTAAAGGTTGTGGATTCAGTTGATGAAGCTATAAGCCACATTGCAAAGTATTCCACAGGACATTCTGAATGCATAGTTACAAAAAGCCTTGAAAATGCCGAAAAATTTCAGCGTGAAGTTGATTCTGCCGCTGTTTATGTCAATGCGTCAACAAGATTTACCGATGGCGGAGAATTTGGTTTTGGTGCTGAAATCGGAATCTCCACGCAGAAACTTCATGCAAGAGGTCCTATGGGACTTCGTGAGCTTACAACTGTCAAATATCTTATAAATGGAAATGGTCAGATAAGATAAGGAGAGTTCCAATGGATATACTTGAGGAAATCGATGAAGCTTTAAAAGATAAAAAAGAGAAATGGAAATATACACCTATGAGAGAAACAAATGAGACAGACGCAATTATTGATGAACTTTTAAGGGAATTTTCATCAGACTCCCCTAGAAGAACTCCTGAAAGAAAATATTCTCGTCCTGCTGAGCAAAAAAAACCTGAACCTGAACCTCAGCCGCAGTATCAGAATCCCCAGCCGGTTCAGCAGCCTGTACAGACACCATTGCAGAATGACTACAATATCAGATCTGAACAGGAAGAACGTGAAGAATATAACCGTTTTGCAAATAATAATCCTAAACCGGCTCCGGCAGATGCGACACAGATATATTCCATAAACGACCTGCCGACAGACAATTCTGCAAATCACAGCAGCGATTACAATAGCTATAACGGATATTCTGATAACGGCGATAACAGCAACGATAACTATGATGATTATGACGATGAATATTATGATGATGAATTCGATGAAAGTCATAAGATGAATGCAGATGAGTTTACAGATTTTTTAAATTCCGAAGATGACAGAAACCGCGACTATGTTCCGCAGACTAAAAAAAGTCCGTGGAAAACTGCATTCAAAATTATATACACTGCTGTAATTGCCGCATTTACAATAATCGGTATTTTCAGTTCGGTTATTTTCTGTATGGAAAAATTTGAAATGATGCCGTCCGACAAGACTGCTGCGAACGATTCATTGAAAAATGAAATACAGCAGGTTATTTATCCGCTTGTTGAAACACAGGTCAGCGACTTTGAAAGCTATAAGGATATTTCCGATGAACAGCTTGTCAATATTGCAGTATGGGAAATAATCATAAACGGAGATATCAGCATATTCAAGGAATCAGACAACGATGATTACCTTATTCCTCAGTCACAGATTGAATATGTTGCAGACAAGCTTTTCGGAGATGAGTCAACAATCAATAACGTTTCTTCCGGAATAAATAACGTATCTGTACTATATGACAAGGACAAGGAAGGCTATATCGTTCCTAAGAATTACTATATTTATACTATGTATCCTGTTATAACTGATGTTTCACAGTCAGACGATACATACACAGTTTCTGTTGACTGTTTCTATGATTCTCCGGCATGGAGAGATAACAAGAAAACAATGGCAGGAAAGAAAATGGTATTCACTCTGAAAAAGACTTCAGATTATTACAACATAATTTCCGCAAAAACTGTTTCTTGACGAAAGCAAAAAAGCATGATATAATGTATTTATACGGACAGTTCGTTTGTGCCATCCTGTCCTTAAACAAAACCAGGACATCATAAGCTTTTAAGTATTTTAAGGGTATAGGTGTCATTTCTATGCCCTTTTTTATTTTTGAAGGATGTGTATTTATAATGTATTTTCTGAAAACTGACGTTTCATTTGACAGTGCTCATTTTCTTTACGGATATGAAGGAAAATGCAGCAATATTCATGGTCACAGATGGAAAATTGAAGTAACAGTAAAGAATGCTTTCTTACAGAGAAACGGCGAGCAGAAGGGCATGATAATGGATTTTGCAGATTTTAAAAAAGCTCTGAAACTTATCGCTGACCATTATGACCACTCGCTCATATACGAGAAAAACACTCTTAAACCTGATACTCTTGAATGTCTTAAACGTGACGGATTCAGGGTTATAGAAATGCCGTTCAGACCGACAGCCGAAAACCTTGCAAGACATTTTTTCACAATTTTAAAGGAACGTGGCTACAGACCGCATAATGTTACAGTTTACGAAACTCCTGAAAACTGTGCTATGTATGAGGAGGGCTGATTTGTTTAATTACAATATTGCTGAAAAATTCGTAAGCATAAACGGAGAAGGCAGGAAAGCCGGTCAGCTTTCCGTATTTATAAGGTTCCGTGGCTGCAATCTGAACTGTTCATACTGTGATACCCTGTGGGCAAATTCAGATGACTGTCCGGCTGAAACTCTCACAGCTGACGAGATTCTGAAATATATTCTTGAAACTAAAGTAACCAATGTTACTCTTACAGGCGGAGAACCTCTTATTCAGAAAGGAATGTATGAGCTTATTGACCTTCTCTGCCACAACGGTCTGTATGTTGAAATAGAAACAAACGGCTCTGCGGATATATCTGCTTACAGAAATATGAAAATTCAGCCTTCTTTCACACTTGATTACAAGTTGCCGTCAAGCGGAATGGAAAAGGCAATGAACATGAAAAATTACAGCTTCATTTCTCAAAATGATACTGTAAAATTCGTATGCGGAAGTCATGACGATCTGGAAAAGGCATTTGAAATTATAAAAACAAATCATCTTGATGAACGATGTGCAGTTTATTTAAGTCCGGTATTCGGTAAAATTGAACCATCAGAAATGGTTGATTTTATGATTGAACATAAACTGAACAATGTCAATTTTCAGCTTCAGCTGCACAAATTCATATGGAATCCTGAGCAAAGAGGTGTGTAACAATGGCAATTGATAAAGAAGCGATAAAAGAACATATAAAGGGTATCCTTATCGCTCTCGGAGATGATCCGGAGCGTGAAGGACTTCGTGAAACGCCGGAACGTGTTGCCAATATGTACGAAGAAGTTTTTGAAGGCATGAACTATACAAATGCTGAAATAGCAGAAATGTTCAGCAAGACATTTGATTCTCCAGGAAGCGGCAATGACATGGTTATTGTAAGAGATATAGAGGTTTTCTCATACTGTGAACATCATCTTGCTCTTATGTACGACATGAAAGTTTCTGTTGCATATCTTCCGAACGGAAAGGTTCTCGGACTTTCAAAAATTGCAAGGATAGCTGATATGGCGGCAAAACGTTTGCAGTTACAGGAAAAGCTCGGAAGTGATATTGCTGAGATAATCGCTCTCGCTTCTGGTTCAGAAGATGTTGCTGTTTTCATCGAAGGAAAACATTCCTGTATGACAGCAAGAGGAATCAGAAACTGTTCTTCATCGACACGTTCAACAACATTCAGAGGCAGATTTGAAACTGATGCACTTCTCCAGAACAGATTTTTAATGCAGATACAGAAAGGATAATTTATGAAAGCACTTGTATTATTCAGCGGCGGACTGGACAGCACAACCTGTCTCGGACTTGCTGTCAGCAAATACGGAAAGGAAAACGTTGTCGCACTTTCCATTACATACGGTCAGAAGCACGACAAGGAAGTAAAGGCGGCACAGGCGGTTGCAGATTACTATGGCGTAGAAAAGGTTGACCTTGACCTGTCACTTATTTTTAAGTTTTCAGATTGTTCACTTCTGAAAGGTTCAGACCATGAGATACCTCACGAATCATATGCAAAGCAGCTGGAAAAAACAAATGGAGCACCTGTTTCAACCTATGTTCCCTTCAGAAACGGACTTTTCATATCATCAGCCGCCGCTATTGCCCTCTCGAAAGGATGCAGTATTATATATTACGGTGCGCACGCTGATGATTCAGCAGGAAACGCTTATCCGGACTGTTCTGCCGCATTTAACAATGCCATGAACACAGCCGTATATGAAGGAAGCGGAAAACAGCTTAAAATAGAAGCGCCATTTGTAAATATGACAAAAGCAGATGTTGTAAAAAAAGGTCTTGAACTGAAAGTCCCTTATGAGCTGACATGGAGCTGCTATGAGGGCGGAGAAAAGCCATGTGGAAAATGTGGAACTTGTATAGACAGGGCAAACGCTTTCAAATTAAACGGCGTTGAAGATCCGGCTTTGAGGTGAATTATGGATAAAAGAGAAAAAGAAAATTTAAGCCTGCTTGGCAACAAAAACACAAAATACCCTGACAATTATGCTCCGGAAATGCTCGAAACATTTGAAAACAAGCATCAGGAAAATGATTATTTTGTAAAATTCAACTGTCCGGAATTCACAAGCCTTTGTCCTATCACAGGTCAGCCGGATTTTGCAACAATATACATTTCATACATACCAGATGTAAAAATGGTTGAAAGCAAATCTCTTAAACTTTATCTTTTCAGCTTCCGCAATCATGGTGATTTCCATGAGGACTGTGTAAACAAGATTATGAAAGACCTGATAAAGCTGATGAATCCGAAATATATTGAAGTATGGGGAAAATTTACTCCGAGAGGCGGAATTTCAATTGATCCTTACTGTAATTACGGAAGACCTGATACCAAATGGGGAAAACTTGCGGAAAACCGACTGTTTAATCACGATATGTATCCGGAAAAAGTTGACAACAGATAAAAACGGGGTGCTAAAAACGTAACATCATTTGTTTAGCAGACTCCAATCCATCGTAAGGTATTAGCAGAAAAATCCCTATTCACTAAAAAGTAAATAGGGATTTTTGTTTTATCGCCTAACAAAAAGACTGTAATCGTATTTACTCGGCTATTAATTCTTTTCGTATTTTTACGCCCGGATTATTGACTATAGTTCACAATATATTAAAAAGATGTTGTGATATAATAAAGTTGTAACACCTCGACCTAATATGATATAATCATAGG
>ERZ826613.2843-NODE-2843-length-15861-cov-3.430280_pt1 | contig 15861 bp, 8 predicted proteins | sample MGYA00519925_ERZ826613 | MGnify/ENA primary metagenome ERZ826613 (study PRJEB31778, sample SAMEA3449236) | human gut metagenome | biome: human gut; feature: human-associated habitat; material: faeces | place: United Kingdom | collected 2010/2012 ... | reverse complement strand
CCATTAGAAGAATAATCTATCACCTGATACTGATGTGATGGACCATCATATCTGATACCACAATGTCTGCGACTCACTTTCGGATTTCTGAATACAAGTCCACAATATTGCGGGTCTCTGCCCAAAATAATTTCTTCTCCATCTTGAATTTCTAACTCTGCCCCCTGATACTGTCCACTAATTCCATATATTTTTCCGACCATTTTAGGGAAGTCGCGAAAACCACTTTCTCCTGACAATTCAAAGTTACTTCCTGATGTTCCATTCGGAATATTATCAATCACCCACTCTCCCGGATCAAAATCACCTTTTATCGGATTGATTTCCTGTTCAATTGTTGCAGGACGGCAAACCGTAAAACACAATATCACAAAAATCAACAACAATGCTGCTACCACCAACCCCACATATACCTCTAATGAAAGACACTGTTCCATCAATGCTGCTACCATCGTCTTTCCGGTTCCCTTAATACGGAGTGTCTTCTCACTTAGCAAGGTTGCATTATTAATATAGCTTGAACTTTTGTTCCAGATTATTCCAGGAGTGACAAAATAAAATATCGCCATGCACCCTACTTCCATGAATGCTGTGATAAGCATCCACATCCTGTATGTTTTTCGGCATACCACCATAAAAACCATATTCATCAAAGCGCATACTGCAGGTAATAGTAATAGCACAGACATCATACGGCAGACTGTTTTCACACCACTTTTATTGATGTCTTTTGCATTCTCTGTACTGTCATTGCTATTATCCTTTTTATCAGTATTTTTTTCTTTTCTCTTATCTTTTTCCTTTACATAAGTAACTCCCTTTACTGATATTTTTTTTGAGGAAAACGACCAGCGGATCCATTGGATTCCTGAAACATTTCCTGTACTTTTCTTTATCTCCTTGTCAAATTCTTTTGCTGTTTCTTTTCTCTTCTTTGTCTTTCGCTTATAATTATCCGTTACTTTCTTTGAACCAGCCTCCTTTGCTGCATCTAGATCCTGTTGTTCCGCATACTTATTTGCCTGTATTGCCGCCTCAATGTATTTATCTCCAGTAATCTTAAATATTGGCAAAAACAAGCTTCCTACCAAAACTAATAGCAATAAGGCCCCCACAATAACCTGCCATTTCATTCCTTGTTTTTCCATAATATTCCCCTTTCTGTAACACCGTTCACTACTCACCACTTCTACTTATCCTATATTAAATCTGTGCTAATTCCTCTACACTTTGTGGTCGTTTATGATAATCCAGTTCCAGACATTGCAGTATAATATTTCTCCATTTTTTAGGGATTTTCATACGTTCTTTCGCTGTAAAAACAATCCTTTGTTGTCCCTCTTGTAATCTCTGCAAAATATCTGGTGGCCTTCGTCCAGTCAAGCAAAAATATGTCGTTGCACCAAGCGAATACACATCTGACCAAGGTCCCTCCGTAGCTATTTGCCCCGTTTTGGCCGTTTGATACTGTTCTGGCGATGCATAATCTGGTTTCAAAAAGGCTGCTGACATTGTTGGCTCATGATTCTTCCACTCTTTTGCAGCACCTAAGTCAATCAATTTCGCCTTTCCATCATCATGATACAGAATATTTCCCGGTGATATGTCTCCATGCAACACTCCCTGTTGATGCATAATATACAATCCCTGTATTATCTGCTGCCATATTCTCTGCCATTCTTCTGCCGAAAACGGCTTTTTTCTTCTTCGCAATGTTCTTCCAATACTCATGCCCTCCAAATATTCCAAAACTATATAAGATGTATCCATTTCCTGAAATCCATCATAAATTGTCACTATAGACGACTCATGTAAAAAAAGAGCAGTCAATTTCATCTCCTTTTCAAATGCCTTTAGGCCATAACGAAATGGTTGCAAATACTTTTGTGCTTTCAAGCAAACATACGTCCCTTCGCGCTGCACCCATTGCATCGGATAATATTCTTTAATTGCAACATTTCTTCCTAAATTGATATCTTCGCACAAATAAGTAATGCCAAATCCACCAATCCCAACTGGGGCAATAACACGATATGTACCCTGTAATATCGTATTTGTCGGTAGTACATTGGGCTGTTCATCAAGAATATTGACTGGATCAATTCGTCTTCCCGGTGTATCAGACAAAAATGATTGCAAGCGGAATTGTCCACCTAGTTCTCTCTTATCTGCTAATGATAAAATCAATACAGGCTCTCCCGCAATCAAGCGATACCCTAAAATTTTACATCCCTCGCTTTCTGCCTTAGCTAAATCCAACTTAGATACTTGATCTGAAAAAATGCTTTTTACCTGCCTAACTAACAAGCACTGAATGTCTAAAATGCGATCAAACGCACGCCAAATAACATCAGAAACATTACGCTTATAAATTCCACCAAGCGTATATCGCTTCTCCAACTCCATGCCAGTATACCAACCATCCAATAAACTATTTCCTGCTCCATCCGGTTTACCGCAAAACAAACAAGTACTTCCTCTTTGTTGCATGGGTGCAAAGCATATCCTACATCTGTTTTTTTCCATTTCGCATCCCATCATTTTGTCTCTCCTTTTGTTGCCGTAAATATTCTATGGCGACATCTTCACGGCTACGTTGATTTAACTCAACCGAGTCTGTGTTTTTTGCTTTTTGTTCATAGCCTGGCATTTCTGTTCCAAACAATTCCTTGTATAATTCCGGCATTGATTGTGTTCTATCTCCCATATAAATCGCTAATCCATGCATAATTGCCAGTTCTTTAGCTGGATCAATATGCACTCCCATAGCTGATAGGGACAGCAATTTATCCTCATCAACACGTTCATATGCCCTTTGCGGCTTTTTGCCACACAAAAGATAATATATTGTTGCACATAAACTATATACATCTGTCCAAGGACCTTGGTATCCATTACGATCATATTGTTCTATCGGTGCATATCCATGTTTTAATAGAATATTTTCATCACGTGCTACGAGATACTCTTTGGCTGCCCCAAAATCTATAACCTTCGCCTGCCATTCTCTAGTTATCATAATATTATCCGGGCTAATATCACGGTGTACAATTCCCACCTTATGTACCGCATCTAAAGCACATAACACATCTCGCAGTAAATCACACAAAAAATTAATTTCTAATACACCTCCTGCCTGTTTCGCAAGCTGTTTTAAATTAATTCCTTCTATATATTCCATAACAATATAAGCAGTATGATTTCCATAGAAAAAATCACGCACAGAAACAATCCCTGGCATAAAATAAAACTGTGAAAGCATCTGTGCTTCTTGAATATACGCCTCCAAGCCATGCATATATGCATGTTTTGCTTGTGTGGTATTTTGTGTATGTACATCAACACTATACGTGCCATATTGTGACACCGAGTGCGTCATTGTCCGTGCCGCTACACCACGTGGAAAATATTCTTTAATACAAACTCGCTTACTCTGGTAGAAATCCCAACCAATGTAAGTAATCCCAAAACCACCTATTCCAATAACACGACCGATCAAATATTTTCCTTTAATAATCTCATACAAGGGCATGCTATTTTCCGGTTGCACATATGATGACTTCAAAAATCCACATACCGGACATGGTCGATCCGTTCTGTCTATACTATGCATACACCCCATACATAGTTTATCTGGATCTACTAATTTCTTTCCCATCTTTTACATCTCTCCTTGCTTTAATTCTCAATAACAACATCGGATCTCATGTCATGTTCATCTGAAAATCCATTACCTTTTTTTGTTTTTTTAGGAACAGATGTCACATGTGGTGTTGCTGTTTGTTTTTTCTCTGGTTTTGGTGCTAACGTCCGAGTCGGTCCATCACTGAGAGTTACTTCTATTTTAGCTGGAACATTATAATTGACTCTATCTGCCTTATTTATATTCAATGTCCTTCCTGCAGAGATATTCTGACTCAGCACCTTGCCTTTCGCCACATCATTAACTACTCGTTGCAACACATGAACTTTACTTGTGATTCCTCTCCTTTGTAAAGTCTTTCTTGCCTGATCCACTGTCATCCCCTTCAAATTAGGCATTTCTGCTTGAAAATCTCTCTCTTTCCCCCAAGATATCTGCGTCCGAAACTGCACTAACTCATCTACTTGCATATCGCCTTTCTTACTTTGTGCATAACAAGTGTCTTTTGCTGTATCGTCCGTTGTATAATTATAGGAAAGCATATTCTTTTGATATTTGCTTTTACACAAATCTATCAAAGTGCTTTGTAACTGTGAAACAGTCATTCCTGTCAAGTCTGGCATTGTCAATTTCTGACTGCTCTCAACAGTCAGCTGAACCGAATCGATAGAAGAAATCTGGGTTCCTGCAGATGGTTGCATCTCTATCACTGTGTTCTCTGTACGATCCGGATTGTATTGATAAGTAATTTCCGGTGTTAAAGAATATTTCTTCAAGTCTTCTATTGCCTCCGTCTCCGTTTTGGACTCATACTGTGGTAACATATCTTCCGCACTATAAACTTTCTCTTTTTTCTCTGTCCGCATCGTAGAGATGGCTGTCACAGTACCAAATGCAGCAGTTCCAATGACCAACACCAATCCGGCAATTGCCAATACCTTTTTCCAAGGTGACATTTTATGTAATCGTGTGCCAAGTGTCTCCTTCTCTTCCACCTCCGGTAATATCCATTCCGGCTCGTACACAGGAACAAAATTTTGACCATCCAATGCTTCCATAAAATCCTGTGCACTTTGCAATCGATATTGTGGCATAACATTCAGACATATCATAATGGCATATTCGGCCTGCCTAGGAATGGTTACTCCAAGTTCTGACAAACTCTGCAACTTGTCTTCCGTAATACGCTCATTTGCCGGTTGCGGCTTAACCCCGGTAAGCATTCGGTAAAACATAGCCGCAACCGCATACAGATCCGTATAGGGACCTTGCTGGGTTTTCTTACTGTATTGCTCAATCGGCGCATATCCCGCCTTTAACACAATATCTGTATGCATATTTGCCAAAGCTGTGGCATGTTTTGCTGCTCCAAAATCAATAAGTTTAATCACACCTTCATTGGTAACAAATATATTATCCGGAGCAATATCCCGGTGCAAAATCCCTCTTTTGTGAACCTCACGCAAAGTATGCAGCACTGTTAGGATGACTCGTCTGCTCCACTCATAATCCATCCGCTGTCCACGATGTTTTAAGATTGTCTTAACATCCATACCTTCCAAATATTCCATAATAATATAACCAGTGCCATTTTCTTCGAAGAAGTTATAGACTTGGACGACTCCTTTCACATCCTGCAAGGTAGCAATACTTCTTGCTTCCTCCAAAAATTGCAACAGGCCGGTACGAAAACGCTGTTGATTTACCGTTCCGGATACTGTCACTTCTCCACCGGACGGAATTCTGTCAGATAAATGTTTTGGAAAATATTCCTTAATGGCTACCTTGCATTGCAAGATTCGGTTCCACCCAATATAAGTATTGCCAAAACCACCTGCACCAAGAACCTTACCTACTACAAACTTATTTTGTAGCAAACTACCTGGGCGTAAAAATCTAGTAGTATCACAGGACCATTCTAATGGTTGTCCACAATGCGGACAAACCTGTGCTCTATCGCTGGGCACAAATTGCATACAACTATAACATTGCCGCATAATGTATTCCTCCTTAGTCTTGGTTATTAATTTCCAAAGTTGTTGCCGTCTGTGTTGTTATTGTTCGTTGTATTATTTCGTTTTGGCATGCTTCTCTTATTATCTGTTCTAGGGATCGGTGTTGAGTCAGCCTTCGTTGGAGCCGGTGCAGGTGTTACTACCACCTTTGGAGCCGCCTGTAGCACTACCAAAGTTTTGCCGGTCTGACAGGTATTAGCATCTACCTTGGATATAATTTCATCATTTCCATGTCCATTTTTCTTCAAATGAATCCCATAATCACGACATTCTTTTTCCAATTGTGCCACGGTAATATTTCCTAATGCCAGTTTCTTTCCAACTACATGAAATAACACGCCGCTTTCTCGCTTGCCGGAATATTTTTTACCTGCCTTGAGACTCTCAGATGCTACTTCTGTAATCGTTCCCTCTGCTTTGGTGAAGCTTATGTAATCCTGTTTATAATAAGCCGTTGACAGTACCTGTTTCTTACCTTTATAATCTTTTGTTCCATAATAAAAACGTAGATTCTTCACATTTTGTCCCAGATACCATGCTTCCTTCTTGCTCTTATCCGCTGGAAGAGAATAATATGATCCTGTATAGATCTTCACCCGCAACCCATTGATATTTAATGGATTAGGCAGCTTTTCTAAACTTTTCTCGCCATATTCCTTTCCATCATACAATACCGTTTTTATCGTTCCATAGGCTTTCGATGCATCACCGGCATCTTCCGGAACATTTGGATATCCTTTTTTATCATAAGTCGTGTCTGCCTTTGTCTGATAACAATTTTCCACCCAGTCCTGTTGGAATGTTACTTTATCTTTGCTGGCAATCACAATCTTAGCGATCATTTTGTTTTCTGTTTTTGGCTCACTGTCCGGCACCTGTGCTCCCTCCGTCAAACTTCCGTTAGTCAGGTCCTCAAACTCTTTGACCATATCCTCAGTCACACTCGCATCATAACAATATTCTTTTTGCACATGATCCATGTTAAAGCCATAACTCTTCCATTGCTTTTCAAAAGCTGCAAAGCTACCATTTACTCCGGTCGAAAACTTTGTTTCTTTCTGCGTGACAACCTTGCTCTTATTATCTTTTCTACTTTGTTGCACAATAACAATTCCACCCGCAACAACTGCACATATTACAACAGCTACCAGACCCTTTGCCCAAATTGGCAGCTTACCAGTCTCTCTCTTATGCTGTTTGACCTTAATACGCTTTGTATCATTTCCTGTAAGCTCCTTCAAAAATACAGAAGCAGATGATGTACGATCCTTCTGATAAACATTTAGGGCATTCATAAGTGCATTTTCTACCGATATCGGTAGCGATACTCCCAATTTAGATGGCTCTTGCAATTCATCATCCAAAGCTCGCTCCACCGACTCTTCCGGTACTTTACCTGTAAGAAGACGATATAACACTGCCCCCAATGCATACACATCTGTCCATGGACCACGTTGCCCCTGACTACGATACTGCTCTTCTGGAGCATATCCCTGCTTCAAAATAATTGCTAAACTCTTGGAATTAGCCGTTGTCACATAGCGAGTAGCACCAAAATCCAACAATTTCACCTGTCCATCTTTTGTCAACATAATAGTCTCAGGAGCGATATCACAATGAATAATATTCATTGGATGTACCTGCTCCAATCCCCGTAAAATTGTACAGATTAACTGCACCGCCTCATTAGGTTGATATGTCACTCCCTCATCCAATACTTCCTGCAATGTGTGACCTTCCAGGTATTCCGATATAACATATCCCGTATCATTTTGTGCTACACAGTCATATACTGATGCAATTCCCGATACACTGCCAAGCTGGCAGATACGATTACCTTCATTCAAAAAAGTGATCAATCCTTGCCCAAACTGCTCCATTGCATCACCGGAATAAATCGTTACCTGCTCTTCTCCCTCCGAGCGGGTTGAAAACTCATTTGGTAAATACTCTGCAATCATAACTTTGCGATTGTTCTCTGCATCCATGCCAATATATTTGACTGTATAACCACCATACTTTAACGCTTTACCTACAATATATTTGCCCCCGATCACTGTACCGGGTATCAAGTAATAAGCTTCCTGCACTGCACTAGTCTCATCATATCCACAATGCGGACAAATTGTCAGCTGATCCTCCATCTGCTCCATGCATCCCATACAAAGTTTCATATTTCCCTCTTTTCTGCACTGCTCGTTGCTTCTCTCATCCCATGCATGTCGCAGAGCAGGCATGCATGGAACTCTTGCTTCCTTCCATTGGTGTCTTTATTATTTTGCAAGACGATTTATGACTTTCATATTTTTCTTCTGCGTTTTTCCTGTTACCTTATAGCGAAGAGTCACCTTAAATTTTTTTATCCGATATTTTCCTGCTGTCGTAATAAAGCATTTCTTATTTAATCGTTTCACATTGAAATAGCCTTTCACAAGACTTGGTACCGGCTTATAACTCCTTCCATTCATAGAATAGCGAATTGCTACATCTACATCCCTAATACCATATTTTTTACGATTCTTCACAATATGAACAATTTCTTTAGAATATTTGCATGTAATCTTCTTTCCACCATTTTTCAAGGTAAATGTTACCTTCCCAGCAGGAATACCTGTGCGAAGTTTTACTTGTATTGTTTTTGTCAGGGACTTCCCTCTGTACTGGAATTTCATCTGCATCTTAACAGTGCCTTTGGCAAGATACTTCTTTGCCATTATCTTACTTTTAGTAATTTTCCAACATTTCTTTTCTTTTTTCCCCTGTGCAGTCAACTTCGTTACCGTTACCTTAACACCTGACTGTGTATCTCCAGATTTTACTCCAAATACTGTTTTGCAAAGATTCTGTGCTTTCAAGCTCTTAGTCAACACCACTTCACCACCAGATGACTGACAAACGCATATTACACCTGATATGGTATCGGATGCTTTTTGTGTTTGGTTTGAATTCATAGCAGTAACCGTACATGTCCACTCATACACCCCCTTCTTTCGAGGTTTTACTACACATGTATTGTTTTTAGATGATTGCTTCTCTCCAGCCCATTTCCACTCATAACTATAAGTATACTGCTCCTTATTACAATCACTTAACATAACTGTAACAGATAAATTTACCGTACTATTCTGCTTGACCACCTGAATAGCATCAACTGTTGAACCACATGTCAACGTTGGTGCTGATGGTTGGACCGTCGGATGCGCAGTCGGTGCTGTACTTGGTGTAGCTGTCGGTTCTGCGCTTGGCGTAGCTGTCGGTTCTGCGCTTGGCGTAGCTGTCGGTTCTGCGCTTGGCGTATCTGTCGGTTCTGCGCTTGGCGTAGCTGTCGGTTCTGCGCTTGGCGGTGTAATGGTCGGTGATTCCGTCGCATTAGCTATAGACACGGTATATTTTACCCCACTGACGCTGTTACCATTATCCTCCGCGCACACTTCTCCAGTGCCAAAACAACTAAGAAACAATGCTACACTAAGCAGCCATGCAATTAATTTTCTGTACTCTATATTCATTTTCGTCCTCCATTTCCAACAATGCTACATAGCACCATTTTATAATCATCTTTTTATCTATCGCTGATCTCGTTTCAAGCTTATCAAAACAATGACGCTAATCACGCCACATATAACTGCTACCAATCCTAATATGCCCCAGGTTTGCAACAAATGTGAAACTCCTCGATTGTAAAAATCATTTGGTTCATGCGGCATATTCTTGACAGCCATATCAAGTTTATTAAGATTTGTAATATTTCCTAGACACTCCATCGCCCAGCGACTGACTGTCACCGTCGAAATCTTCTGCGCAGCCCCCTCAAGTTCAAACAACACTCCTGAAAAGAGCAATTGAATGATCAAAACAAATGGTGCAACAGCCATTGCACGATCACTATTCTTTACAAAAGCTGAGACGATCAATCCCATCGCAGCGGATGCATATATTGTCAAGAAAACTGTAAACCATATTTCCAACTGTGGTTTTGGTAATATAACTGCTGCTTTAGGGGAATGTTTCATTGCTGCCAAAAAGATTACTGTCAAAATGGTAGACTGTAGCACACACAACACGCCCTGCACAATATATTTTGACAAGATATATGTCCACAAATGCAAATTACCCATATACTCGCGCTTTAAAATTGGTCTTTCTTTACAGATTTCCTGTATCGTATTAAACAATCCGATCCATATACCTGCGCATGCAAGTGCAAACATAATGGATTGTGTGTCATTATAAATTTTAAATACATCTTTCTTGGCAACCACTGTCAACAACAAGGAAATAATTAATGGTTGCAAGATCAGCAACAAAAGTCTTTGCTTATCATTCCAGATCAGTTCAAAATACCGACCTGTCAACACAAATAACTGTCTAATGCTTGATACTTGTCTGGAAGCACTCTGTCTCATCTTTTCCATGGATGCCTCTGAAACGGTATGTGACGATTGCGACTGTATTCCATACGCCTGTAGATATTGCGTATTCCAATAATCTACATTACCACCCAATTCATTGTAGACATCCACCAATTCTTTCTTTTGAAAATAACTGTAAATCCCCTGTGGTGATCCGCAATAACAGATCTTTCCTCCTGGACCCATAAAGATTACTTTGTCACACAAATGGATACTCTGTGTGGTATGTGTTACCATAATGATTGTCTTTCCCTCTGATTTAGATAACTCTGCTAATGTATTCATCAAACTTTGTTCCGTATCGGGATCCAAGCCTGAAGTCGGCTCATCTAAGAAGAACAACCCCGGATCAGCCAAAAGTTCTACAGCAATGCTGGCTCGCTTCTTCTGTCCGCCACTCAACTTACGAATATAGGTTTCCGCATGTTCTCTAAGTCCCACCATATCTAACACCTTTTGGATCCGTTCCTTTCTTTCTTTTGGTGAAACATCCGATGGCATTTTCATTTTGGCAGTATACTCCAACATTCTGCGCAACTTTAAATTTTCGTAAATAATATCTTGCTGTGGGACAAAACCAATCATGTTTTTCAGTGCCGAAAAATTCTGTCTTAAATCAATACCATTACAGAACACCTTACCTTCTATGCGACTGTCAAAGCCACTCATCGCATTCATGACTGTTGTCTTTCCTGCTCCTGATCCTCCAATGATCGCAACAAATTCATTGCTACCAATCTCACAGGAAACACGGTTTAAGATCTTTTTTCTTCCACTTCCTCTTCCAACAATCTTATTAATGTCCTGAAGTTGTAAAGACACACCATTACTCGCACTTTGGTATACGAGACAGCCTCCAATCAGAAAAAATAATGCTCCTCCGATCTGCACAATATCCGTCTGTTGCACTAACTCGCTGCCCTGGATTCTTCTGCCATTCACATAAACACCATTCATACTCTGGTTGTCAAAGATCATATAGCCATCCTGACATGGACGGATCAAGGCATGTTTTCTTGAGAATCCCATGCTCTCCATAACAATGGAATTTCTGGGATCCCTTCCAATTGTAATATCAGCTCCGGATAATGGAATTCTTTTCCAAATGCTTCTCTCATCAGATTGTGTCAAAACAATAACCACATGATTTTCTATTTCCGAGACAGCCGGACCCTCAATATGTAAAATCATATCTCCTGATTTTTTTGCATAATAACACTTCTGCTGCATTCGGATATATCCATCCTCATAATAAAGGTTCATCCCATTCGTACTTCCTAAGTCGCCCAAATATAGCTGGTCATCCACAATTTTTATCTTTCCATGCACACGCGATACAATATCATTGTCAATCACAATATCGCATTGAGACGCATCTCGTCCAAACAGAAGACGATCCTTACCAAATGCATACAGATCATACTCCTGCATATCTGTCCCGGAAATTGCGATCATCTTCAAACCATGTCCCTTGGGTTGTGATGATTCTATACACATTGTCTGCTGTATCTGTTCATTCATTACTTTTCTTCTCCCTTGTCATAACTTCGACACAATTCCTTAATCTGATTTTCGGAAAACCTCGACTTAATCTGCTGCTTACTAGCATATGAAGCAAATCGATAAATATCTCCTGTTCCCTTAGTTATCAGCATACATGGATAAGAGCAATCCTGAACCAAATGATGCACCGCCTCCTGCTCCCTGTTAATCTCAAAAAATGTCGAAAAAGCACTTGCGTTTTCCCCGCTATCCGATTGCAAACATACATTAGACATCGGATATCTTGTATCTGCATTTATGACACAATATTGTTGCTCCAACGCAAAATAAACAAACCTCGTCGCTGCAATCTGCTGATTATCACTTGCCTCTTTCGTAATTGCCAAACGATCGCTGTATTTTACTAACATTTTGTCTTCAACCGTCGGCACATAAACTTCATATGGTATAGTTTGATTGCCATCTTTTGCATTATTCAAAACACTTCGATATCCAGCTCCTGCCAAAATGCTGTTTCCATACAAGGTTGTTGCATCCCTTTGCGTCGTTTGTTTCCATTTACATGCTGCTTCCGTTGTGTTTGCTATATTGATCCAGGTAGACAAACTTCCAACAAAGTTTCCCTCAAATGTTAATTTTCCTGCTTTGTTATCAATACTTTCTTGATTTTCAAAAACAGAAAGTGTCACGGCATCTTCCAAAGAACACCATGTATGCTCCTGTTTGTCTTGGTTTGCCTTTTGTATCTGCTCCAACGGAATCGTCCCTCCTTCTTTGTTCGCTATCTTTTGTTTTCCAAGCAAACTGCTTTGTGGAATTCCTCTCTTTTCCAGCTTATTTTTCCAACTGTCATCCTGTTGTTCACCAATGGCATAAAATAACAACACATCAAAAGAAGTAGGCATTTCATACATAGAGGGATGGCTATCCTGATATACCGACAAATAGTAGTAATCTTCCGGCTGCATTTCCTGATATACTGTATCTTTGTACGACACCAGCCCATACTGCTCCGGATTTTTAACATGATCTGATACAAACAGTGTAGGCAATGCCTTTTTTGCCTGCTTTTGTTCTTGCAGTACCGTGTCCATATCCTTATGGTATGTTTGTTCCACATCAACAATCTGATAGGTCACATTTCTGTTTTCCTTTTTCATCTGTGTGACCGCAGCAGAATCATCATCATTGATTTCCACCATTTTTTGTGCAATCTCTTCAAATTCCTTCTTGGTATCCGCATTATCCACCCAAATAATCACCGTATCTTTTGTCACATTGTTTTCAAATAACTTGCTTGGTTTTTGAAACACTGTATTGACTAAGGCAATTCCCGTAAGGATCAATGCCAAAAACAAAAACGAAAATGTAATGATCAGATTTCTTTTTCGCTTTTTTCGCTTAATCTTATCTTTAGGATATTCCGCCACTCGTTTGCCATGAATGGCATCATCCAACTGCGTAATACTCTGAAAACGCAATGCTGGCTCGACCGCTAATGCTTCCATAATCGCTCGATCAAGATTACTATCAATCTCTATTCCTAACTCTTTAGGTGACATAAGTTCATCCTTATACTCACGTTCTGTCGATTCTATCGGTTTGATTCCGGTCACCATTTGATACAAAATTGCACCTACCGAATAAATATCTGTGTAAAATCCCTGCAAAGCCACATCACGATATTGCTCTGGGGCAGAATAACCTACTTTGATCACTTTTTCCGCTGCCATGCCTTCTTTACTATCACTGAGCCTGGCTGCCCCAAAGTCAAATACCTTGATTGCTTCCTCATCTGCAATAAAAATATTATCCGGACTGATATCCCTATGAATGATACCTTGTGCATGGATCTTCTTTACTGCCTCAATGACCGGTTCGATAATAGTCAACGCCGTTTTCACTTCCATCCGACCTTGTTTTTCTAAATAATCTTTGAGTAAAACACCATCAATATACTCCATAATGATATATGCAGTATTGTTTTCCTCAAAGTAGTCGTATACATTGACAATATCTTTGGCTTTTCCAAACTGCGCAATACTCTGCGCTTCCATCAGGAAACGCTTTAGCTGTTCTTGATACTGTATTTGTTTTTCTCCCGATAATAAACCGATTTTTCGCTCTCCCGGAGAACGATTCACTAATCCTACCGGATAAAATTCTTTAATCGCAACAATAACACCGAGCGTAGTATCATATGCGCGATAGGTGATTCCAAATCCGCCAACACCGATAGATGTTCCAACAATAAAATGATTACCCAAAATCGTTCCCGGTGTAAGATAATGCGGCTGTTTGGGTGGCGTACCCTCTTGGTATCCACAGAAAGGACAGGTTTCATACTGTCCTTTCACACTGAAGCAATTCATGCACAATTCGCTTGCCATATCTTTTCATCCCTTCTGTCTAACACTATACCAACCGAAAGCGATTGGTATTATCTCCTATATCTAAAATCGTTCCTGTAGGCAACTCAAATACGATATTCTGAGGAATACATTCCTCTCTGCCATCAACAAAGCAACCATTGCTGGAATAATCCAATATCTGAAAACAACCTGTTTCGGCTATATAACGGATCTGACAATGGTTACGGCTTATACGATCTGCTTGATCAAAGATTAGATCATTAGAATTATCTCGGCCCAGCTTTAAGATTTCTCCCGGCTGCAGAGTAATAACCGCTCCTGCATACATGCCGGCTATGCCTACCAAAGATCCTGCCGGAATATTGGGCGTTTCCTGTATCACTTCATTCTCCTTTTCCATCTTTAACTTTCGCTTCTCCTCTGCCTCATCAACAAATTCATAACGAGGTTTTAGCTGTTCTTCTTTCATGGACTGCACATTTGGAATTTCTTCTCTATGCTCTAGCTTTTTTCTTTGAGGTATACAGATTAACACTGCCACCCCAAATATTGCACAAGCGATGCATATGCCGAGCAAGGTATTTCTACCAATTCCCGCACAAAATTGCTGTGCTTCATACACATGCTTTGGTGCAAACATTGATTGTCTCCATAAAAACACTCCATCAGCAAGCGCAATTAAAATAGATCCTACACCGGTAACCCTCTGCGTCTTATTTCCAAAAATCGCCCAAACCCCAAAAATAACTGCAAGTAACAACGGTAGGATCACACTGCCAATCAACAGAGCTATCTCATTATTATCTACCCCACTGCCAAACTGCGTAATACCATGTGCAAATAATCGTTTTACTTCGGAATATGCCGAATATGTTCTGGTTGGATAATTTTCCTGTTTAACAATTAAAAATGGCAGAAAAAAACATACCAAATGCATCAATAAGAAGATGCCACCAAGCGTCCGGACCCATCTAGCCAAACGGTTCATTGTGTCCTTCCCCCTTCCTATTTTTTCTGTAACATCTGACTCCAATTAAATTGCTCACCACATAATGGCATAAACAATAAAGTCACTTCACCAACCGTAATTTTGTCATATGCTTTTAACTTGACCGGACTCAAAACAACCTCATCATTAAGATATACTAATTCACTGGATTCACCTGGCTGCACCAAATATAAATGTTGCTTTGGTTCATATACAATAATTGCATGCTTATTTCTAGACACGCTCTTGTCTCCATCCAACACTACATCCATCGATCGATCTCTACCCAAAAAATTTTTACCCGGTTTTAATCGAAAATCTTGACCAAGATGTCCTCCACTTAATGCAACTAACCATCCTACACAAGGTGTGCTACTACGTGTCGAACGTGTACTTGAGGCATTCATCTGTGTCTCCGGTGTTTCCGTTAATGATGGTGTCACCGCAAAGAGATCTCCATAAAACGCTTCTGTATGATCATCATCTTCCTCTGTCATACCCGTTATAGCAGAACCCACGTTAGAATTTGCCGGTGCAGTTACATCTGTTCCACCTGCCAATGATTGATTCCACCCCGACATCACCTGCGGAGCAACAGGCGAGTTTGGCATCGGTGGCATCTCAAAGCCTGCATTAGGAACCGCCTGCCCAGGTATCTGATCAAAAATATCCAGTCTAGGTTTTACCTGTTCTGTCATATCTACAGCACCAACATTTCCATTATTATTTTTAATCGGGGGGTGTTGTAAAGACTGGGTCTCCCCCACGGCATTTGCCTCCCCATTTTCATCAAATACTGTTGTCATGCTCTCATCTGTACCTGCTCCCTGCGCGCAATGCGGACAAGACGCATACTTCTCCTTGTCATAAAAATGTCCATTCTCACATCTGCTTAAATTCATTATTGTGTCCTCCTTTATCTTATATA
>ERZ826613.2837-NODE-2837-length-15900-cov-10.435279_pt1 | contig 15900 bp, 9 predicted proteins | sample MGYA00519925_ERZ826613 | MGnify/ENA primary metagenome ERZ826613 (study PRJEB31778, sample SAMEA3449236) | human gut metagenome | biome: human gut; feature: human-associated habitat; material: faeces | place: United Kingdom | collected 2010/2012 ... | reverse complement strand
CCCCGATATGAGCATAAAAGTGGAGCGTAAGCTTCACGATATGCGAATATTGGGTAGAATTGTGGAAGTACGAAGTACGGAACAATTCGTATGGCATCTTTTGACCCCAACATCTTTTTAATATGGTATTATAATGTCTTTCTTTTTAATTACTACTTTCTTTCCGGCACTCTTAACTGCTTTCTTGATCTTATTCAGATTTTTCTTACTGATCTTATAAGGAACCGTTACTTTTGCATTTGCTTTGATTCCCTTGAATGCATTTTTTCCTGCTTTCACTGCCTTATTGCCTTTGAAGGTAATATTTTTCAGTTTTGCATCTTTGTAGAATGCTTTCGCATCAATCTTGGTAACATTTGCACCGATCACAACCTTGGTCAGTCTTGCTTTCTTCTGGAATGCTTTCGCAGCAATCTGTGTTACTTTGAACGTATATCCATTTTTGGTTACCGTTGCCGGAATGGTTACTTTCTTGACATTTTTCTTTGCAGCTGTCAGACCCGTTACCTTTACTGTACCATTCTTTGCATCCGATTTCGTCACTTTGTATACAAGTCCGCTCTTCTGATCGGTAATCTTGCTTCCCTTGGCCGGTACTTTTGCTGTATCATCTTTACCCGGTGTAGGATTTGGGGTAGGGGTCGGATTCGGTGTCGGGGTCGGATCTGGCGTTGGAGTTGTCTTCTTAACCAGAGCATCGGCTGCCTGTTTCAGAGTATTAACTGCCGCATCGACTTCGGCCTGTGTTGCGTAAGTATCTTCCAGTACCGCTTTTGCTGCTGTCAGAGCCTGTTCAAAGCTTTTTACGCTGTCATCGGTGTAATCCGCTTTGTTTACTTTTTCTGCCTCAGCAACTGCTGCGGTCAGTTTTGTCTTATCTGATTTTGCCGGTTCTTCCGTGCTCAGTGCTGCTTTTGCTTTTTTCAGGTTCTCCAGTGCTCTGGCAAAATCTGCTCCTGTTGCACTTTCTTTTTTCAGCAGTTCTTCTGCTTCTTTTACCTGTTTCTGATAGTTTGCAATGCTTCCTTCGCTGTATCCCGTGGTATCAAAGTTCTGATATCCGGTAAGGACTCTTGTCAGCTTGTCTTTTGTTGTTTCCAGCTGTGCTGCAACATTGGTCAGGTTTGTGTATGCCTGGGAATATGCTGCTGCAGTGCTGTCTGCGTTATCCAGTACCTTTTTTGCATTTGCCAGGGCATCTGCAAAGAATGTCCAGGTTTTGCCAGTGTAGTCTTCACTCTTGTAGTTTGCATAAGTATTGTATGCTTTCTGTACATCTGCTTTTCCATAAGCAGCATACAGATTCAGTTCTGCGATAGTTCCGTGTTTTCCGGTATTATCACTTCCTGCATCTTTAATGACAAGTTTCACTTTCTTTGCTTCGATCGGATCAAAGTCTGCAAATTTTTCAGATGCATCATTTGCCCAGGTACCGTCTGTTACAACGGTTGTCTCGGTTCCGTCTGCTTTTGTAACAACGATATCATATTTGAAGATACGGCCGTTTGCACTGTTCTGTCTTGGCAGACAGGAAAGTCTGCTGATCGTCTGAACTTCCGGCAGTGTTACTTCAAAGTAATGATTGTGTGTACCGGAAATGACATCCGGTGTACGCCAGTTTGTATGCCAGAATGTAGTGTCATCTCCGTCGATTGCATTCTGTGCCAATCCTTCGGAACTTTCCTGGCTGCAGGCAGATACTGTCCAGCCCGCTCTGGAAAGAGCATTTCCGCTTTCGGATACAGTAGTCGGATCTGCACTTACCGTCAGTTCGTCTACCAGACCTTTGAAACTATTGGTCTTGCTTCCGATGTACTCAACCGGAAGTACCAGTGTGGCAACTTTCGAACCGGTTGTCTTTGTCTCGTTGTCCAGAGTTGCGGATGATACATATTTATGATTTACATAAAGCTCTGCTTTGTCTTTGTAACCATTGATGGTCAGATATACCCATTCATCTTTCGGCAGTTCATAGTTAAAGGAATAATCATATCCTTCTCTTGAGAATCCGACTTTTCCGGTATTCTTCTGGACTGCTTTGATCGCATAGGTGTTGAATTTTGTGTTGGTCTCGCAGAGAACCTGCTCACTGTTGTCGCTGGCTGCATCTCTCTTGACCCACATGGAAATGCTGCTTCCTGCTGTCTTTCCGCTTGTCGGTCCGACCATGTCAACCGGAGTCTCTACGTAGCTCTCGCCGCCGTTCAGTTTCAGTGCATTTCCGCTCTTGCCTGCTACTTCTTCTACGTTCTTCTCGCTTACAGAATCATTGTTGTTTCCGGATTCATCGTAAACTTTTTCATCATCGAAGGAGTAATCGATCACATCATTTCCTACAGAATCTGCTTCGTAGTATGGATTTGTGTTCGGTGCAGTATCCACTTTTTCTGCAACGGCACGCATCTCACTGTAAGTCCTGTCGGTTCCTTCGCCCCACATCTTCTCACTTAAGGACGGCAGCGGCTGGAAGAAACGGTCAAAGTCATCGTATTCTGTGATACCGTTTCCGCGTGTACCGATCTGGTCATTCCAGATTGCATAAGTACCGCCGAGTACCTGTTTGTCTCCGGCTCTTAAAACAGTACCGCTGAAATTATTCGGTACCCAGTTGTTGTAAAGGTTCTGGGAATTCAGGTAGTCTGAATAATATCCTGCAGAAGGTACAATGTAAAGGCTTCCTTCCAGGGTATTGATCAGGTCATATCCCAGGTCATACATATTCTTCGGATTTGCATATCCGGTGTTCCAGATGTTCAGCTGTACATCTTTGGATGCAACCGGGGTTTTACCGTTTTTGTTGGAAAGGCTTCCCCACATACGGACGTCACGTCCTGTTCCCTGGATGTACTTGATCATGGAATCAGAGAAGCTTCTGAAATATTCATTTCCGCCGTTTCCGTGGAATTCGTCTGTTCCGATATGTACCGTGGTGTCTTTGTCAAATACCGGATCATCACCTTCGAAGTACTGTGCCCATACGGATTTGGCTGCATCCAGTGCACCATCTTTTCGGATGTCCAGTTCCTCGATCAGATATTTATGATTGCCGCCTGCCTCTTTGGTCATAAGGTTCGGGAAGGCTCTTGTGATCGCCAGGGCATGTGCCGGCATATCAAATTCCGGAATGATGTTGACACCCATGGTTCTGCTGTCTTTAATGAAAGAACGGAACTCCTCTTTTGTATAATATGTATCTTCTGATGTCAGATTTGGAATTTCAGATTCCAGACGGAAACCTGCATATGCATTCTCTACCGCTTCATCAATCGTAGCGTAATCTTCCAGGAAGATCAGGTTGTCGGACAGGTGCAGATGGAAGTTATTCATCTTGTACCATGCCATGTTCTTTGCAAATTCCTTTACGGTATTGAAATCAAAAGCTTTTCTTCCGACATCGAGCATAAACCCACGCACTTCGTACTTCGGATAATCTCTTGTGATACCTTTCGGAATCGTTGTTTTGTTCTGTTTTAAAATCTGCAGTGCACTGATCACGCCCCAGTATGCACCGGTTGCTTTTTCTGCTTCGATCTTTACGCTGTCACCGATCGTCATGATATAGCCTTCTTCGTCAAGACCCTGGTCTGTGCTGTTCAGTGTCAGATAAAAATCACCTTTTTTGGCATCGGATTCGCTGCCTTTTACGGTCTGGATATCGTTTCCTGTGATATCTTTGTAATCTTCTGCAAACTGTTTTGCCGTTGCTTCCAGTCCGTCTGCATAAACAATCTTACTGCTGCTCTGGATCACGAAATCACCGGTCTCGCCATGCCACTCCTGCAGTGCCGGGATGACATCCGGTTTTGCATTGGCTCCTTCTGCATCTGTATAACGTCCCGGAACCGTAATGGTAAACTCTGCGGACTGTGCTTTATCTGTGCCGTCTGCATTGCTGATCTGGTAAAATCCTTTTACGGTCTTGGTCTGCAGCGGTTTGTAAACGGTGCCGTCACTTCCGATGATCTGCTCATAATCTGCATCAAACTCTACCGTATATCCTTCCGGAACGGTCGGCATCGGAATCTTTGTCGTATCTGCTGTAACGGTCGGAGCAGTCATAGAATCCGCAATCTTTGCAGCCTGTGTTCTGGTATCTGGAATATCACCTTCGTATACCTGCAGTTCCCATACAGAAATTGCATTCCAGGTAACTCCTGCATTGGTCGGTTCAATCTTTGTAACATTTAACCGCAGGAATTTTCCGGTAACTGCAGTATCCAGTGTGATCTTGTCCGTTATCGTTGCCGGTGCCTGTGTTGCAGTGTATACATTCCTCCAGGTCTGACCATCATCGGATACCTGCAGTGTATAATTAACTGCATTGTTTCGCTGCCAGTTAATAACAAAACTCTTCATGGTCTTTTCTTCGTCCCAGGCAAGCTGTGCCCATGAAGTATTACTCTGATCATGTGACCATCTGGTGTTCATATTGCCATCATTGATCTTTGCAATTCCGTTTCCACTCTCAGAGTTGGACGCTGTTGCCGTTGCACTCAATGCCAGGTTGGTATTCTCTGCTGCATCAGCTGCAAGCGGCGGGAGCTGTACAGAAGCAAGGATCATGCTCGCTGCCATGGCCATAGCACCGATCTGTTTCATTTTTTTCTTAAACATAAACTTCCTCCTCTTAGTTATGTTGTCAAATGTTGCTAAAAACATATCTAATTTTAACATGATTTTTTAAAAAAGTCCACACATCTTATCTAAAACGTGTACAAAATGCAGCACAGTTAAAAAAGATAACAAAAAAAGCCCGATAAAATCGAGCTTTTCAGGATGGACCTGAGGGGAATCGAACCCCTGTCCGAAAGCCTATTCATCAAGGCATCTCCCATCACAGTCATTATTTTAACGTTCCCTCAACGGTGCACCTAATGACAGGTTCACAGCCTCAGTAGCTTCATAAGTTCTTCTGCCGCCGCAAAGCTTTGGCCACAGAGTGCCTCACAGGATTTGATGCCGGTTGGGGAAGCTGTGAGCAACCTCCTGCCGACAAGCAGCCCTTAGGCTGCTAACGCGTAATTATCTTCTGCGTTTATATTTAGTTTCCGGTTTACTGTGCGGTCCCGGCCCGCAGATGGCTTCCCTGACTGCAAAACCCCCGTCGAAACCAGTACAAGCCCTGGTTTGTTTGAAGATAATCTTACAGTGCAGTTTATTTTACACCTAAAATTCATTTTTGTAAAGTGTCTTTTTAAAATTTTCACTTTTTATTTCTCTTTGCATCTTTTTATCTCTGTGCGTTTTCCATCTTTACAGATTACGCACCTTAAATTCACGCTCTGCTTCTCTTCGCATATCTTTCTTTGCGATATCCTGTCGTTTGTCGTACAGTTTTTTACCTTTTGCAAGACCGATAGAGACTTTTACCAGACTGCCTTTAAAATATACTTTCAGGGGAACCAGTGTGTATCCTTTTTCTGCGATCTTTCCTTCGATCTTATTGATCTCATAGCGATGCATCAGCAGTTTTTTTACACGCATCGGATCTTTATTAAAAATATTTCCCTTTTCATATGGTCTGATGTGCATACCATAAATAAACACTTCGCCGTTTTCAATACGGACAAAGGATTCTTTTACGCTGCATTTTCCCATTCGCAGGGATTTAACCTCTGTTCCGTGAAGAGAAATCCCTGCCTCATACGTGTCTTCGATAAAATAATCATGATATGCTTTTTTGTTGTTTGCGATCAGTTTTATGGATTCTGCTCCCATATCTTTCCTCCCGTTTCTGACTTATCCCCAAATAGCTGCAGGCACAAAATCAATTGTTGCATTTTCTTTATCAGCATCAAGCACACGTACACGGATGCTCTGACCGAGTTTATAAACCTTTCCAAGATCTGAGCCGACCATCTCATGGGTATTTTCATTATAATAATACCTGTCATCGTAAAGATTTGCAACATGTATCAGTCCCTCGATGGTATTTGGAAGTTCTACATACATGCCCCAGGATGTAATACTTGAAATTACGCCTTCATATTCTTCGCCGATATGCTGCTGCATATATTCTGCTTTTTTCATTTTATCGGTATCACGCTCTGCCTCATCTGCCCTTCGCTCCGTCTTACTGGAATGTTCTGCCACTTCCGGCAGGATCTCCTGATAATGTGCGATCCGCTCTGCATTTAATCTGCCACGCAGATTTTCCTTGATGATCCGGTGAATCTGCAGATCCGGATACCGACGGATCGGAGAAGTGAAATGCGTGTAATACTTCGCCGCCAGTCCGAAGTGTCCGGTACATTCTGTCGAATACCTCGCCTGTTTCATGGAACGCAGGGTCAAACGACTGATCAGTGCCTCTTCCGGTGAATCTGCAACTCTGGAGAGGAGTTTCTGCAGTTCTTTTGGATGGACTTCGTCTTGGACACCTTTCAGTCCATATCCGAAATTGCGGATAAATTCTGCAAGTGCCTGGATTTTTTCCGGATCCGGTGTATCGTGGACACGGTATAAAAACGGAATTTCCTGCCAGAAATATTCGGATGCTACTGTCTCATTTGCAAGCAGCATAAAATCTTCGATAATCTTTGTCGCTGTATTTGCCTCGTATGGTCTGATATCAACCGGTTTTCCTTTTTTATCCAGGATAATCTTTGCTTCCGGAAAATCAAAGTCGATCGAACCGCGTGCATGGCGGTTTTTGCGAAGCAGTTCTGACAGTTCTCTCATCTTTTCAAACATCGGGACAAATTCCTGATATTTTTCGATTTCTTCTGCGTCCTGATCCTCCAGAATCTTCTTCACGCTGGTGTAGGTCATTCGCTGATCCACACAGATCACCGTCTCCGCAATCTGGCTGCCGATCACTTTGCCCTTCTCATCGATGTCCATCAGGCAGCTCAGTGCCAGCCGGTCGTATCCTGCATTTAAAGAACAGATGCCATTTGAGAGCCTTCTCGGAAGCATCGGGATCACCCGATCCACAAGATACACACTTGTTCCGCGTTTCTTTGCCTCCCAGTCCAGTGCACTGTTCTCCTGCACATAATTTGTGACATCTGCGATATGCACGCCCAGATGCCAGATATTTCCATCCTTTTCCAGTGATACAGCATCATCCAGATCCTTGGCATCTTCACCATCGATCGTGACCATCGGTACCTTTCTAAGATCCAGTCTGCCCTGCATATCTGCCTCACTGACCTCATCTTTCACTCGTTCTGCCTGATTGAGCACCTTTTCCGGAAATTCAAACGGAAGATCTTTTGCATAAACAATGGAAAGTACATCCGTCCCCGGATCACTGATATGGCCGATGATCTTTGTGATCCTCCCCTCCGGCTTTTTCTTGCTGCTGCCGTAAGAAGTAATCTCTGCGATCACCTTATGGCCGTTTACCGCACCTTTGGCACACTCCTGCGGGATAAAAATATCTTGAAGGATTTTCTGGTTGTCCGGAATCACAAAGCCAAAATGTTTGCTCTGTTCATAGATGCCAACCACTTCCGTGACCGTATGGGAAATGACCTGTGTGATGCGTCCTTCCTGACGTCTCCCGGTCGTCCCGGAGATCAGAGTCGCCTGAACCACATCTCCGTAAAAAGCATTGCCGATGTTTTCTTCTGAAACATAAATATCATCGTCTCTGCCTTCCACTTCAATAAAGCCAAAGCCTTTCGGATGCGTCACAAAGGTTCCGGTAACCGTCTTTTCTTTTGCAATTTTATACTTGCCTCTTTTGGAGATTTCAATCTTGCCCTCTGCCAGAAGTTCATTCAGAACCAGCTCCAGATCCGGCCGTTCTTCTTTTGACACCTGGAGGATGATAGCAAGCTCCTTGATCTTCATCGGTACATATATTTTATCGTTCATCAGGTCTAAAAGAACCTTTTTTCTTTTTTCTAACTGTTTGCTGTCCATGTTACCCTCCTTGTTCATCATGCGGGGAATCGGTGTGCTGTTTTTTCTGACCGGTAACGCTAAAAAACACCCTTGCAGTTACCAACCACAAGAGTGTTTTAACGTGTCATGCGTTCAAAAGAACCTGCCTGTGACAATTCTGCAGGTTTCTTAGAAATTCAGATTCAGAACTATGGAAATTACGATAAATGCGATTGCAAGAAACTTTGTGGATTTCACAAGTGTTCCTTCCATAGAACGGCCTTTGTTCTTTCCCCAGTAAGTATCTGCTGCACCTGCAATAGCTCCCAGCCCTGCGGACTTTCCTTCCTGCATCAATACGATAACGGTCAGTGCGATACAATCCAAAATAAAGAGTATATTGATAACTGTTCTCAAGATTTCCACATTAACACCTCCTATACCAAACAAAAACAGTTTAGCATAGTTTGTATTTCTTTGTCAACTTAAATATGCTCTTCAATACGCAATAATTGGTTATATTTTGCAATTCTTTCGCTGCGGCACGGAGCTCCTGTTTTGATCTGTCCGGCTCCTGTGGCAACTGCGATATCTGCAATCATCGTATCCTCTGTTTCACCGGAACGATGCGAGATGATCGCAGCGTACCCGCTCCGTTTTGCAAGTTCGATCGCTTCAAACGCTTCCGTCAGTGTTCCTATCTGATTTACTTTGACCAGGATCGCATTGGCAGCCCCGAGTTTTATGCCTTTTCGCAGACGTCTGGTATTTGTCACAAACAGATCATCACCCACCAGCTGTACTTTCTGCCCCAGTTCTTCCGTCAGGTGTTTCCATCCAATCCAGTCATCTTCAAACAATCCGTCCTCGATGGAAAAAATCGGATATTTTTCAGTCAGTCTCTTATAATATGCGATCATCTCTTCTGTGGTGCGTTCTTTTCCTTCTCCTTCAAACCGGTAAATTCCCTGTCTTTCATCGTAAAGTTCACTAGCCGCCGCATCCAGTGCAATCATAATATCTTTTTTCATCTGATAACCGCTCTTCTCGACCGCTTCCACAATGACGTCCAGAACTTCTTCTGAATTTTTCAGGTTCGGGGCAAATCCGCCCTCGTCTCCAACTCCGGTTGATAACCCCCGGACATCCAGAATCTTTTTCAGTGTGTGGTAAATCTCTGCACACATCTGAAGTCCTTTTGAAAAATTCTCTGCCCCAAACGGCATGATCATAAATTCCTGGAGATCGACGGTATTGGATGCATGGCGTCCCCCTTGTGTCAAGCTAATGACACAAAATTTTTGTAATTTGTCCATCATCACTTCAACTGCAGATTTTCTGCACCTGCTCTACATACTTCACCAGCTCATCAGCAAAATTCCATTCAATTTCTATTCGCTTATCATTATATACCTTGATACCACGAATAAAAGTTACTGCTATCTCTCTGGTTAATTGCTTATTTCCTTCGATCAGGTCTGTCAGGCACTGTCTGCCATCGGGCGGAAGTTCAAATAAACGTTCAGCCGCTTCACTCTGTTCTGTCTCCATTTGCGCTATCGCTAAGGTTTCTTTCTCAATTTGTTTATCCAGCTTGTCATTTTTTCTGGTGAACTCTTCTTCTGAGATTTCTTCCATTGCATATCGCATATATAGTTCAGTCTTCTGGTGCTTGTATCTGCTAATACTGTCTTTGGCATCCCGAATCTTTTTTGCAGCTCCATTCACTTTTGATTTTAATTCTGCTTTCTGTAATTCGAGTACCGGTTCAGCATCATCACTGATCTTTGCAAACAGCTTTATTGCCCTGAAAATCATCTCATTGAACTCGTCATCATATAAATTGTCTGTTACACAATCTTGATTTGCCGCATTAAATTTCCTTGGGCACTTAAAGTGCGGATTGCATCTGGTTACATGCTGTAGATTCTGACCGCATCCCCCACATTTTACCAATCCTTTCAGCGAATAATTATTATTGTGGGTTTTGCTCCTCTTTCTGGAATTTAATTCCAACTTTTCCTGTACAGCATCAAACACCTCTTTAGAAACAATCGCTTCATGCGTACCCTCAACCACAATCCAGTCTTCTTCTTTTGTTTTCAAATGCTTATTACTTCCTACCGAAGCAACTTTCCACTTGCCGCCAATCGTAGTTCCCGTATACGTTTCTGTCATCAGTATCAGTCTTACAGTTACCGGATACCAGATATATTTTTCTGTTGTTTTCTTCACACCAGTTTTCAGAACTTCTCTTTTATATTGACCTGGACTCATAATTTTCTGCTCATTCAGGTAACGTGCCAGCTGAGTAATATTCATTCCATCAAGATATTTCTGAAATATCATCTTCACAACAGGCGCTGTCTCCGGATTAATCACGAGGCTGGTCACATCTTCATCAGGCTTCAAATATCCATACGGTGCTCTCGCTCCCATATATTTTCCAGCTTTCTGACGCTGTATCAAAGTTCTTTTTACTTTAACGGAAGTATCAATGCTATGATGTTCGTTAATAATATTTCTGAAACCAACATCTATTCCCGGCATACCAGATTCATATTTCATACTATCAACATTATCATTGATCGCTATGAATCTCACATTCATAAATGGAAAAATTTGTTCCAGATATGTGTCAACCTCTATATGATTCCTGCCGAATCGAGAAAGGTCTTTCACTATAATTGTGCTGACTTTTCCATCTCTTACTAATTCCATCATACTTTGGAATCCTGGGCGATCGAAATTCGTTCCACTATAGCCATCATCTTTGAATTCTAACACTTCCGTATTTTTGAACTCATTTTTACTGGCTATGTATTGCCCAATCACAATTCTCTGATTGGTAATACTATTGGATTCATCCAGCATATCCTCATCTTCCAGCGACAATCTTAAATACTTTACTATGCACTTACCATCTGACATCTGATCACCCCCTCCTCTAAAATTTCTGATAACGCCTGTATTTCATCTTGAAATTTAAATTCGATCTCTATACGTTTGTCTTCATATAAAGAGATTTTCTTTATATAAGAACGGACAACATCTTTTGTAAGGAATTCCAAATTCTTTCCTTTACTGAATTCAGCAAGCCACGAGAAGTTCTTTTTACACAATTTTTCTGTAATTTTTCTACTCCTCTCAATTTCTTTCTGTCTTGTAACTAGATCTTTTTCGACCACGGTTATTCTTTCTGTCATACGATTATATGCATTCGTATCAATCTCGCCCGAAACATATTGCTCATATAGTTCAAATCGTCTTGCTTCGTTCCTTTTATTGAGCTGAACAATCTTACTCTGTTCCCTGTTCAAATATTTTTTGAATGTCTCAAAATATTCATCATTAAAGCGTTTCAGTTGCGATTTTAATTCACATACTGTTTTTAGCTGCATGATGAGTGCCCGATACACCAGTTCATCAATTACTTCTTCTTTCCAGCGATTACAGTTATATTTTTCCTTGGAAATTTTTGCATAATTACCACAAATGAAATAGTAATTATAATACAAAACACCATTCTTTTCGCTGTAATAGTATCTCCGAACCATATTAGCGCCACAGTCACCACAGTATATCAATCCAACATACTTGTTATCCTGTTTTCCATGAGTCTGCATATTCGACAAATCTTTTTTGGGCAATGCTTTCTCCTGCTTTAATTTGATTACATTTTGTACTTTTTCAAATAATTCATCACTCACTATAGCCTTATGGGTATTCACATGTTCAATCCATTCTTCTTTATCCAGCATTACATTTTTTTCTTTTGTAAGAAGTGAGGTTCTTGTTTTATGTGAATAAGTATTTCCCAAATAGTGCCTATTTTCCGCAATCTGTTTAATTACAGATGATTGCCAATGCATATCCGTTTCGTCAATTCTATCCAAGAATAACTTCCCAGTTCTTGCGTATACCCTTGGCGAAGCCAGCAGCATGGTATTAAACTCTCTCGAAATTTTCAAATATGACTGCCCTGCAGCAAGTTTTTCAAATATTTCTACTACATACGGTGCAGTTAAAGGATCGGGAACAGTAGTAGATTTTCCTTTTTCATCTCTAGCTCTCTTATACCCATAAGGAGCATCTCCACCACAATATTCACCTGACTCCATCTTAATTTTCATAGCACTTGTCATCTTTACTGATGCATCTTTTGCGTACATATCATTTGCAAGATTCGATATCATGATTCCCAGCATCTGATTGTCACATTCTGGACTGATACTGTCATAGTTATCATTGACTGATATAAAGCGCACCTGCATAAATGGAAATATTTTTTCCAGGTATTTTGATACTTCTACCAAATCTCGACCAAATCGTGATAAATCCTTTACTATGACCGTATTTATTTCTTTTGTTTTGATGTCACCAAGCATTCTCACAAAGTCATCTCGATCAAATTTCGTACCTGATATACCGTCATCCTTATAAAACTTTACAACTTCAATATCCGGATGAGATTCTGCGTAAGAAAGAGCGATCAGTTTCTGTGTCTCCAGCGATTCTCTCTTCTCACCATTGATATCTACAGATATTCTGGTATAAATACCGGCTTTCCAGATTTTCTTCGGTGATGCCTGCACAAATGCTTCAGCCTGTTTCATCTGGCGATTTTTTGTTCTTGCCATTATACAGCCACCTCCTGTTTTGTTTTTCCAATCTGTTCTGCCAGTCTTGCAGCTGTTACCAGTTCATCTTGAAAGCGGTAAACAATCTCTATTTTTTTCCCTTCAAATACATTTATTTTTTCCACATACTGAAGAAGCATATCCCTGTCAAGATCTCCCAACGACGGTTTCTCAAGAAATGTGTTCACCCATTCTTCGCACAGCAGTTTATTTTTAAGGAGATCTTCCATATACTCTTCCTGCTTTTCAATATTGCTTTCCAGACTTTTAATTTCTGTCTGATACCGTTCTCTAAGCAAAGCGTAATCATCCCTAGAAATAACTCCTGACGCAAGATTTCCCGATAATGAATGTAACAACTTATAATATTTATTGACTTTGTTTCGTAATTCAAGTATCTGGTCATCATGCTGTATCAACGTCTGTGTATCCAAAGAATTTTCTTTCAAATACTCCACTGCATTTCGTATGGCATCCGTCATCTTACTGTACATTTTCAAAGAATCCATCACCAGCTGAATCAGCACATCTTCTCTGATGCTATGTCGGGAACATTGATCCTTCTTTTTATTGTAAGAAGAACAGATATAAAAAACTGTCTTTTCTCCTTTATAACTGTTAGTTCGCCGAATCAGATTACTTCCACAGTCTCCACAGGATAATAACCCACCAAACAAATAAAGTCTGTTTTCTCCTGGTGCTATCCTGGTATCCTTCGCAAGTAACATCTGAACTGTTTCATATTCTTCTTTTGTAACGATGCCTTCATGATGATTTTCAAAAATTACCCATTCTTCCTTTGGTAATGCCCTCTGCACCTTAACTTTATAGTTAATTCTTTGGGATTTTCCCTGTTGAAGCACTCCATAGTAGATTGGATTCTTTAAGATACGGATAATTGCTACTGCTGACCACCTGGATGTCAGATGTGTCTGAAATGACGATTTGAAGTTTACTCCGGTCGCACGTTTGTAATCAGCCGGTGCAAGAACTCCCAGTTCATTCAGTTTATCTGCAATCAGCTGATTGCTCATGCCCTCCATCTTCCAGGTAAAAATATCTCTTACATGCTTTGCTGCAACCGGATCAATTTCTATCTGACTTTTATCAGCATCACACTTTTTATACCCATATGACACGTAATTTCCCACATATTCTCCAATATTTCTTTTTGCACTCAAGTGGCTTCTTACTTTTTGAGAATTCTGTCTGCAATACGTGTCATTAACAAAGGATTTCACCGGTAATACAAGATGCGTATCAGTAATGTTTGCTGTTTCAGAATCATAATTATCATTGATTGCTATAAATCGTACTCCCAGTTGTGGAAATACTTTTTGAATATACCGATCAACATCTATATGCTCTCTACCGAATCGAGACAAGTCTTTTACAATGATACAGTTGATTTCCTTATTTTCGATTGCCTTGAGCATTGCCTGAAAACCCGGACGCTTAAAATCAGTACCCGAAAAACCATCATCTTTAAATGTCTCAACAATAGTAATATCAGACGTCGATTTCATATAGTTATCAATCAAAATTGACTGATTTACAATAGATTCACTTTCAGCCTTATCTCCGTCCTCAATACTAAGACGAAGGTACTTGGCTGCTATCCAGATATTTTTTTGCATAAAAAACACTCCTATCCAAAGATTCTGCCAAAACAGAACCCTTAAATAGAAGTGCTCTATTCAAATTTAGTCCTGTTAGCATTATAGCACACTTCGTCTTCTGTGTGAATATGAAATTTTGTTGTTCCAGTTATTTCCTTATGCCAATCCAGCTTTCTTTGCTACAAGCTGTTTTGTACAGTCTATATAGGAAAGGGAAGCAGCTGTATTAAAAACACTTTTTACGACATAGCCCATATCTTCATATACATACGGGTTATCAGAGTGATTAAGCAGCACTTCCATCTTATTGCTTTTCCTGCTATCCAGCTCTGAAATCAAATCCTTGTACTTTGGCAAACTATCTCGGTCAATCTCTTTGATATCAACCGTTTTCAACGCTTCTAATCTTTCAACTGCTGTCATGGACATCGCCTCCTTTTCCTATAGTTACCATTATCGAAAATAAATATTCGTAACAGCTATGTAGTCTTCTCTTCCATTCCCATCTGAATCCGTACTGCTTTCAGTACCCGATCCAGGCTCCACTTATTTACTCTTCCGCATTTCTCAATAATACATTTCGTAGAAATGCTCATAACCTGTTCAGCCAGTGCCAGGCTTCCTTTTCGGATTCCCGTCATATCATATTTGCTGATAAATACATGTGTTGGCAAATACCGCTTCTTATATATTCTTGACGTCAGCGGAACTACTGTAATGACTGAACTGTATGTATTAGCTTTGTTGTTACTTACTACGATCACCGGTCTTACTCCACCCTGAACCGAAGTTGTCGGGAACATACCGAGATCCGCCCATAAGATATCTCCTCTTCGAATCGTCACTTGTCATCTCTCCAATCCTTTTTTATTTGTAAAGCATTCATAGCGCTATATTGGCTCCACAGGAATACGGCAGAGTTCCTTTCCAAGACGGAAAGCTCTGCCGCATAACCTCTATAGCCAATTTGATTATTAAACAGTGCTCGCTCGATTCTATTTATCCTCGATACCCCGAATCGTTACTCCCGCATATGCAGGAAGGGAATAATAACCTGCCCGGATGCATACTCCGGACCACAACCCGGAAACTCTCGTTTCCAGGCTCCAGCAGTTCATAGGTTTACCAGTTACAGACTTCTCAGGATCTGCAAGTGTATCGCATCTCATACATATCATCGCATCACCAGCCTGCCAGCTGGCTTCGGTCAGTGCTTTTTCGCAGCATTACGGACTGAACTAAAAATATTGGTTTTGTCTTATAATCCTATAGCGGCATCTTCCTCGTGCTCTCTGCATGAAATGTCACGTCAGTTATTATTGGATATTCAGTTATCATGGTGCATTTTAGGGAGTCCTTAAAGCTCCTCTAATTACTAAAGTCAAATGACTTCGGCAGATGCAAAAAATTTTTAAAAATTTTTTAAAAAAATTCTTTCATATACATTTCACGCATTTTATTAAGGATTGTTTTCAGCTTGTACGCTAATACCTGTCTGGAAATCCCCATAATCTCTGCCATCTGTGTCTGTGTCTTATTTTCAAAGAAAATGCTATAAATAATCATGCGTTCCTCGGTATTCAGCTGATCGATCACTTTGTGAATATCCTGCTGTTCCATTTTCTTCAGTACACTGTGCTCCACGTCACAATTCAGATCCGGGAAATCCTCAATCATGAATCCTTCCCCATCAATGGACTGTCCACTGTAAGGCACTTCTCTCAGCATCTTATCCACAACCTCACCCAGTTCATTCTTAATCTCAACTTTTTTTGCCTTGCTGCTTCTGTAAAAATTGTTCATCGCAT
>ERZ826613.2827-NODE-2827-length-15978-cov-2.826101_pt1 | contig 15978 bp, 9 predicted proteins | sample MGYA00519925_ERZ826613 | MGnify/ENA primary metagenome ERZ826613 (study PRJEB31778, sample SAMEA3449236) | human gut metagenome | biome: human gut; feature: human-associated habitat; material: faeces | place: United Kingdom | collected 2010/2012 ... | reverse complement strand
AAGAGATTCTTCTCGCGCGTCTCCTCAACCTCGTTAGCACGGGTGCGCTCGGGGTTGGAATGCTCGACGAACTCCTTCTGCTGCAGGTAGTAGTTCAGATACGTGTTGGGCAGGTACTCCGGGAAGCACTCCATGATCTCGTACTCGCCCTTCCAGACGTAGTACCAGCTGCCCTTGGTGTGGCGGTTCTGCTCGGGATGCTCGTCGGTGGCCTCCTCGGGCTTCTTTGCCATGAGCGAGCCCATGCCCTTGAGGTAGGAATCGGGCAGCAGGATCTCATGCTCCTTGATGTACTCGCGCAGCTGCGGGAGCACCTCCTCGCCCTTGTGGCGAATCGAGGTGAACCAACCAAAGTGGTTGAGTCCAAAGTAATCGTACTCGACATCCTTCTTGTCGATATCGAGCGCGGCGCAAACCACGTCGATGATTGCGATCGGCATGTCGCAGATGTTGATGATGCGAGCGTTAGGACGCAGCACACGGCAGCCCTCGGAGACGATGGCGGCAGGGTTGGAGTAGTTGAGAATCCAGTAGTCCTTCTTGGCGTACTTCTCAACGTCGTCGATCAGCTTGATCATAGGGAAGATGGTGCGCATTCCGTAAGCCATGCCGCCGCAGCCGCAGGTCTCCTGTCCTACGCAGCCGTGGCGCAGGGGGATCTTTTCGTCCTGCTCCCGCATGGCGTAGCCGCCCACGCGCATCTGGGCAAACACGAAGCTCGCGTCGGTAAAAGCCGTCTTTTTGTCGGTGGTCACCGTGAGCTTGATGTCCAGGCCGAGGTCCTCGTGCAAAATCCAGTCCACGAGCACGCCGATCTTGCGCTGGCGCTCCTCGTTGATGTCGTACAGACGAATCTCGTCAACGTCGAGCTCGTCCTTGCGCAGGGCGATGGACTTGACGATGCCGGGGGTAAAGGTGGATCCGCCACCACACAGAGTAATGATCATTGTTTACTGCTCCTTCTCAATTGCGTTTTCGACCTTGTCGCGCATCTCGGCGACCTTCATGCCAAAGATGATCTGGATATTATTGCCGTTGCGGTTGATGCCGCTGTTGGGCACGTGGTTGATGAGGTCCTCATTGATGAGGTCCGGGTTCTTAACGTTCACGCGGAGACGCGTAAAGCAGTTCTCGAGCTCCTCGATGTTGTCCTTGCCACCAAGACCTGCGACCAGGTCGGCAATACCTGCATCGACGCCCTCTGCGGGAGCCGCGGCAACAGCGCCCTGCTTCACCGCGACAGACGCGGCGGCCTCGCCCTCGGCAACGGACTCGGCGAGCTCGGACTCCTCCTCGCGACCAGGCGTGTGGAGGTTGAGCTTCTTGATGAGGAAGGTGAAGAGGAAGAAGTACAGAGCGGCGTTGACGACTCCAAGCACCAGCATAACCGGCCAGTTGGTCTTGTCGACACCGAGGACCAGGTTGGAAACCACGATGTTGATGATGCCGCCTGCAGTCGAAGCGGGCACGGAGAGGACCTTGAGCAGGACCAGGAAGATGCCGGAAAGAACCGAGTGAACGACAAAGAGCACGGGAGCGGCAAAGACAAAGAGGAAGTCCATGGGCTCGGTGACACAGGAGAGCACGGCGGTGATGATCAGCGGGATGATAACGGCCTTGGTCTTATCCTTGTTCCCCTTGTAAGCGGTGAAGATAAAGGCGAGACCGATACCGATCTAGGGCCACAAGTTGTTGAAGGTGTAGCTGTTGAAGTAGGTGCTATCGGAGAAGGGCTGGCCCGTCATTGCCATCTCGGCGACACGGATGGGGTAGGCACCGGCGATAACCTGATCGCCCAGCGTCAGGGTGCCACCCACATCGGAGAACTGGAACGGGGTGTAGATGAGGTGGTGCAGACCGGTGGGAACGAGCAGCTTGTTGAGCATGCCGTAAATAAACAGACCGATGTTGCCCGACTCCTTAATGATGCCGGCAACGGAGGAGATGGCACCCTGAACCGGAGGCCAAACGATGCAGAAGCCAGCGCCCATGATCCAGGAAATGATGATCATGATCAGGAACGGAAAGCGAACGCCCGAGAACATCGAAAGGGCAATGGGGAACTGCTTGTTCGAGTACTTGTTGAACACGGCACCGGTGATGCAGCCCAGGATGATGCCGCCGAACACGCCGGTATCGAGCACCTGGATGCCCATAACGGTGGCCTGGCCGGTTCCGGTAAGACCGAGCATGCCGCTCGCATCGGCAAGAGAGCCGGTGGCGTTGAGCACGATGTTGTTAGCCTGCAGGAACAGGAAGAACGACATCAGGGCAATCAGCGAAGCATGGCCCTTGTTCTTCTTTGCCATGGCGCCGGCAATGCCCACGCAGAACAGAATCGAGAGGTTGTTGATGATAAACATCAGCGACTGGTAGACAACGGCGCCCACAAGCTGGAACGGACCGGAGCCCAGTACGGGGACCAAAGCACAAATGGTCTTGTTGGTCAGAATGATGCCCACGATGAGCAGGATGCCGGCAACCGAGAGACACATCATCGGCTGGACGATCGACTTCGCGAACACCTCCAATGGCGCTTTGAAATTGAACTTCTTTTTTGCGGTCATAGCGGTACTCCCCTTCCTTTTCCGCAAATTAAGACAGATGTGCCCTGGACAAGACCGTGAGCCTTGCCTTATATCAATCGATGTGTGGGCACGTTATGCCTAGAGACCAGGTTCTCCAAGCAGGTTAACAATGTGATATGCGAGATAACTCTTCTCGGCATCGGTAACGACAACGTTATAGGTAGACGACAAGTGGGCGGCTATGGCGTCCGCGCACGAGAATGCGCACGGATAGGCCGTTTCATCGATTCGGAACAGCGCGTCTCCGTTGATTTGCCCGGCCGTAGGATCGAGCGCTCGCTGTGCGAAAAACTGCAGGTGACGAACGAAACGTTCGTAAGGCAGCGAGGTGTCATCGAGGGTCGTAGCATAGCGCTTGGAAACAATCGCGAGCACGTCGCGAACAAGCTGGACCGAAACAATCAAACGATCGGAGCGTTGCGGCATGGTGGCGTTGACGATATGCAGCGTAATAAAACCCTGCTCTTCTTCGCTCATCTGGATGCCCATATACTCCTTGATAATCTGCAGTGCACGGCCCGCAAGTGCATACTCCTTGCGATAGAACTGCTGGATCTCGAGCAGCAACGGATTCTCACAGGAGACGCCCTTGCGCTCACGCTCCAAAGCAAGGCTGATATGGTCTGCGAGAGCAATGAGAATCTTGTCGTTGATATCAACATTGAGCTCTCGACGGAGCATCTGAACAATGTCCTCGGCAATCACGAGGTTGACGGTGGGGATGGACTCCAAAAGATGTGCCAAGCGGTCAATCGTACGCGAGTCCTGAGAAGTTCCCTCCTGCAACGCGTAGGTCTTTTCGATCGACGCCTCGTCGATGGCATCGCCGGCATGACGGCCAAAGCAGAGGCCTCGACCGATGACGATGAGCTCGGAGCCATCGTCCGAAGTGACCATTGCGACGTTGTTGTTAAAAACTCGCTTGATAACCACGGTACCCACCACAAGAATTTACTCGGAAAGCCAGATGACAGGCTCTTTAACAGCAACAGGGCCGGAAGCATGCTCACGAAGAGTCGAGTTCTCCGAGCGCTCGCACACGATAACGAAGACCGTGGGATCGAAGCCGGCGGCGCGGACCACGTCGAAATCGACCTCGACGAGGGGCTGGCCCGCGTCGACATGGTCACCCTGGGCAACAAGCGCATGGAAGCCCTTGCCCTCAAGCTTAACAGTGTCGATTCCGATATGCAGCATCACCTGAGCAGAGCTGTCGTCGGACATGATGCCCAGCGCGTGCTCAGTCGGAAACAGCGCCGCGACGGTGCCGGAAACAGGAGCGCACACCGTTCCCTCTTGGGGAACCACGGCAACGCCATCGCCCACGGCACGGCTGCTAAAAGCGGGGTCATTGGTATTTTCTAGATGAACAAGCTCGCCGGAAACGGGAGCGAGAATTTCGAACTCGGAAGCTGCAGTCTTCTGCTCACCCGAACCGCCCATCAGGCGAGAAAAGAAACCCATGGTGGTATGTCCCTTCATAAATATAGCCCAACCAAAATCAAGCGAATGCATCCATAGAGACACACCCGTTCAAAGACTTTGGTTAGGCCCACGTCCGAGGGACTCGGTAACCTTCCGCATTTCTTTTTACGAGAGCTATTGTAGACAAGCCCAAAGCCGGAACAACCATTATGACCGATGAACGGTATTTTTTCTTCGATAAACGGTATTTAGGCGACACTTAGGGGCACTCCATTTCTGCCGGCACCCAGGGACACTCCTTGCTCTGGTGCAATGGGGTCAGGTTTGTTTGCACCAACTTGGTGCAGATTAACCTGACCCCAATGCACCAATCTCGCTTGCGTTAGATGAAGATCTCACATTCCCTGCGCTCGACGCAAGCCTTGCTCAGCATCTGGGTAACGGCGGCAAGTTTGTTAGGGTCAAGTTTGCGAGCATTCTGCGAGCATACGGAGACGCAACGCATGCAGGAGATGCACGCCTCGCCATCCACCTGCCTTGGATCGTCCTTGTCGATAGCTCGAACAGGGCACAACGCAGCGCAAGCACCGCAGGAGACGCAATCCTCCGTTGCATGGGGCACCATACTGTGGCCTCCAGCTTGCTTATAAGGACGATTGCCGGGAATAGAGGGCTCGGACGCAGCCCCGTCCAGTAGCTTTTGCCGGATTCGCTGCGCAAACTCTGAAAGTTGCGCCACATCCTGCGCATCCGGTCGCCCAGCAGCAAACTGACGAGCAACGGAATGCTCGGCAATGGCAGAAACCGCTGCAACCACCCTAAATCCGGCACGCTTCGCAACGTCTTCCAGCTCAATAAGCGTATCCTCAAACGCGCGGCCCCCGTAAACACAAACCAAAACAGCCCGAGCTCCGTTGCCACGCACCATTCCCAGTCGCTCAACCGCCACAGCTGGAACCCTGCCAGCATATGATGGGACGGAGATAACCGCAACGTCGCCCTTCGCCATCGAGACCCCGTGGAAATCCAACCCGCTATCGGTCAGATCGACGGTAACGATATTCCCATCCAGCACCCCGGTCACAAGACCAGACACTTTCTCCGTTCCGCCCGTCGGACTAAACACAATTTCGAACATGCTCATCGAACATCCTCCCCTACGCTTGGTAACACACCAAGCCGCCCGCATGCTTAGACAGAGTATACGGCGCGCGGGGACACCCCGGTTTAGCGCAAAGGGGTCAGGTTTGTTTCCACCAACCTGGTGCAGATTAACCTGACCCCTTTGCACCAAGCTATGCTGTCTGCCTCATCGATTTGCATAATTTCCGTTACAGATTGCATATATTTACGTGATACCGCTGTGTTCTCCTGAGGTACCCCATCCCGGACCGTGCAAAAAACGGAGTATTCTGCAACGCGCTCGTGCCAACACCGCCGCGAGCGGGCAAAACTGTAGGGCGCTGCATCATTTTGGGTTCCGCTATAACGAGAATGACACACCTTTGCACCGGAAAACGGAAAAGTCTGACTCAAAACGCTCGCTAGGGATATCCGAAGGCCACCGCTGGCGACGTCGAATCGTATGCAGGCAACTCGATCTGCAGAATACTCCAAAAAATGCACGGCGCACCCCATGGGACCCATTGCCGCATGGCTGAAAACGGGCCTTCAGCATCCTCCAGGTGCATTCCTGAGCAAATCACACCGGACCAACGGTCGGATGCGGCAAACAAAAGGGCCCCGAGCATAGTTGCTCGGGGCCCTTAGTTCGCCTCGCTCTAGCGTGCGACGCGTATGTTACTTGCGCTTGCCGCCGCCGTCACCGGGGCGACGGGAGCTGCCGCCGCGCTTGCCACCACGGCTGTTGCCATAGCTGCCACGGTTATCGCGACCGCCGGCACGACCGCCACGGGAGCCGGCCTGGTTGCCGCCACGCCCGCCGCGATAGCCGCCACGGCGCTCCTCGCGGGTATCGTCGTAGTTGCGCCAGTCATCGCGGCGATCGCGGCTGGCACGCGGGTCGCGACGATCGCGCGACTCATTCGAACGACCGGCGCCGCTGCGGCAACCGTTGCCACGAGCGCCCTCGCGACGCTCACCACCGCGGCCGCCCTCGCGGCCTCCGCGCTCGTCAAAGCGCTTGCCGCCGCGGGCACCACGCTCGTCACGCGAACCACGGCCTTCGCCGCCACGGCGCTCATCGCGCTCGCCGCGCTCGCCATCGCGACCGGAGCGACGACGGTCACCCGAGCCGCGCTTGCCGCCACGCGAGCCACGGCCCTCGTCCTCGCGCTCAACACGACGACGACCGCCACGGTCCTCGTCCTCACGACGACGGCGGTGTGCCTCGCCCTGGAACTGCTTGGCACGACGCTCGGCACGGTTGCCGCGCGGGCCCTGCTCAGCAGCACCGCCGCGCTCCTCGGCAGCCACCTCGCGGGCCACGCTCTCAACGGCCTCGTCCACGCGAGCCTGAACGCCCTCGCGCACGCGGGTCTTGCCGCCGCGCTTGGGACGGCTCGGACGCTCGCCGTCGCCGCGACGCTCGTCGCGACCGCGGTTGGAACGACCGGCAACATCGCCGTAATCGTCGCCGTTGCGCTTGCCGTCGCGACGTGCCTGCTCGAGCTTCTTCTTGCTCTTGGACTTGCCGCGCTTGGTCTTCTTCTTCACCTTAAAGGCCGCAGGGTCGCGCTCGGGGTCAACCGCGGGCGGGTTGGGACCCACATGCAGGTCGCCGGCCTCGTAGATGTCGGCCGTCTTGTCCATGAGCTTCTCGATCTCGTAGAACTCATCGATATCCTGCTCGGTCACAAACGTGATGGCCCAGCCCAGCTCGCCAGCGCGGCCCGTGCGGCCAATGCGGTGGATGTAGTCGGTCGGCTCGGCCGGCACGTCAAAGTTCACGACGTAGCGCACGTCGCTAATGTCGATGCCGCGGGCGAGGACATCGGTTGCCACCAGCACGTCAACGGTGCCGTCGCGGAAGGCCGAAAGCGCGCGCTCGCGCTGGGCCTGGCTGCGGTTGCCGTGGATTGCGGCGGCCTTGATGCCCTTGCGCTCCAGACGACGGCAGCAGCTGTCGGCGCGGTGCTTGGTGCGCATAAAGACGATAGTGCGCTCCGGCCCCTCCTTTTTGAGGAACTCGGGCAGCAGGTTGTTCTTGGCCTCGATGGACACCGGGAACACAAACTGGTCGACGGTGTCGGCGGTCGACGTGGCAGGCGCGATCTCCACGCGGGCCGGGTCGCTCACCAGGTCGGTAATCTCGCCCACGGCCTCCTCGTCGAGCGTGGCCGAGAACAGCAGCGTCTGACGCTCGGCCGGCGTCTCGCGCACAATACGGCGAACGGCGGGCAAAAAGCCCATGTCGAGCATGCGGTCGGCCTCGTCGAGCACCAGCACCTTGACCTCGTCCAGGTGGCAAGCGCCCTGCTCGATCAGATCGACCAGACGGCCCGGCGTGGCGACCAGAATGTCGCAGCCGTACTTGAGCGCCGCGGTCTGGGGCTTGTAGCTCACGCCGCCCACGACGGTCACGGCAACATGGCCGGTGACGTCGGCAATCTTGCCGGCGACTTCGTCGATCTGCTGGGCAAGCTCGCGCGTGGGGGTGATGACGAGCATCACGGGGCCGCGGCCGTTGCCCTCGGGCTTCTTGGCACCGCGACGGCGGTTGCGGCCGCCACGCTCGCGCACGGGCTTGGGCGGAGCGATGTGCTCCAGATTGTTCATGGTCGGCAGCAAGAAGGCGGCCGTCTTGCCGGTGCCGGTCTGAGCGGCGGCAAGCAGGTCGCGACCCTCGAGTACCACGGGGATGGAGCCGGCCTGAACGGGCGTGGGCGCCGTGTAGCCCAGGTTCTCGATGGCACGAAGCATCTCGTCCGAAAGCCCCAGCTCGTTAAAGGCGGGCAGGCTCTCGGTAGCGGACTCGACGGCCTGGGCGGCGCTGGCCTCGTCGGCAGCATCGAAGGCGGCCTGGGTCATGGCCTCGCGGGTCTCGTCCAGAATCTCGGCGTCCGTGACGTCGGATACAGAATTACGCATATGTTGTTGTTCCTTATCTGCACGCGCAATGGGCACGGCATGCGGCCGCGCGGGCGTGCTTGGTAGTGCGCTAATACATACAAAAACAGGTGCGCACAGAGAGGACGTTGCTCAGCACGCTGGCGATCGCTTTGGCAGCCCTATCACGCGCCGTCCAGACGCAGCAGCTCTAAGCGATGGAGCAGATTCGCCGCCGGTTAGTATACCCGTGCTTCGCATGCCCCCACGTAAACCACAGATGACGAGGCGGACGAGGTGGGCCTGGCCGATTGTGTCAATCTGTAACAGATGCAGGGCAAAACCGGGTCCAAATGTTACAGAACAAGACAGAGGGGGATTTCCGTTCAGTCCAACCAAAATCTCTCGGTCTTCCTGCAATTTCGAACATGTGGCCTATAATGTTGCTTTAGTTACGCTATATATTGCGCAGCCATTTAATACGTCGCCCACCGGGGGCCATTAATTCCTATCGCCATATTGGCTAGGAAGCAATCAAAGGAGGTATCCGTGGCAGCAGAGACGCCTTGCTCGGTCCTCTATAACGATATTCGCTCGTTCGGCGGTCTTAAACATCTCGAGATCGCCCGAATGCTCATCAATGGAAACTCTTATCTCGGCAGTACCCTGCTCGAGAAATGCTCTTCCAACCGCTCGTATCTCACCCGTTACATCGTCCATCGCAAGCCTGACCAGTGCGCGCCCTCCATCTACAGCGACTTTACCGTCACCACGCTCAACCTTTCCTCGGCAATCTGCAGCAAGCTCGGCGGCGGCGAGTCCGCCTATCGGGCAATCGCCGAGCACTATCGCGGTCCGGCCGCCAACGAAATGATGTCGGCTCTCGCCAGCTACAAGCTGGACAGCCGCCTATATGCAAATGCCCTCAATCGCATCGACAACTTTGACGGCAATGCCGTGCGCGAGAAAAGCACGCTTTACCTTATGCTCTTTGTGGCAACGGGGGCGCTCGCCGATCCCGTTCAGGGCGTGGCCACCGTCGAGCGCTTTTGCGACAGCAAGACGGGCGAGCACTTTGGCACCACCGAAACTACCGTCGGACGTGGCTTTATGAGCAGCCTGGAGCAGCCGCGCACCGTCGCCCCCAACCTCGGTCTGCTCAGAACCCATGCCGACAACTGCGCCGGCATGCAAATCCATCCCCTCACACGCGATCCGCGCGGCACCGTGATTGGTTCTTTGCCCAAAACCTCGCCCAGCATCACCGATGTGGGCGCCGACGCATCGCGCGAGCATCTTCGCATTTGGCTTGAGGGTGAGCACTGGTACGCCCAGGGCCTTGGGTCGACCAACGGCACAGTGCTCGAATCGGGCGCGGGTGACGGCGATATCGTAATCGAGCCGCCCCGCGACCAACGAGAGCCCGGCAAAATCTATCCCCCGGTGGAAATCGAAAACAGCGACAGACTTCACTTGGGTCTCTATACAACGTTTCTCGTTATTGTGGACTAGCGCGGGCGGTGATCGAAAGACGGTCATCGCCCGTCTTTCGTCTGCTACCTTCTACGTCGTAAACGACAATACTCAGCGGCATACGTGAGCAGTGCGGCTATTATGGTACTTTACCGATAACCGCACTGTTCACGCACACGTGCGACAACCCATGCCAGACAAAGGAACGCCATGGATACTACCGACAGCGCCTATGGCGACAAACTCATCCGTCTTGACACGTTCGACACCGCCGTGGCGGTCGACCCCAGCGCCGAGGACGACGCCAAGCGTCGGTTTATGACGCTTATTCTCCAGACGACCCACCGCGACAACGGCAACATCGGGCACGTGCTTCGCGCGACCAACACAAGCGGCGAGGTCTTTGCCGTCAAGTTACTCAAGGACAACGCCATCCTTTCCGGACAAGCCCCCGACCGCTCCGCCGAGCAATCGGCCGCGCATCTGGCCAACACCGCCGCGCTGTTCGAGGAGTACCGTCATCTGTGCACCGTCTCACACCTTCGCGGATTTCCGCGTGTCTATGGCTACGGTTCTTGCGAGGACGACCCACTCATCCTCATGGAATGGGTCGAGGGCACCTCGCTCAAGCAGGCGCTGCCCTTGCTTCCGCACGATGTCTCGGGTGGGCTAACCACCCAGATGGTGGCCGCCGTTGGAAACGCCGTGCTTCGCGCACTCCTGATGACCCAGGGGCTCGTGAATCCGGTCGTCCATCGCGACCTGTCGCCCACCAATATCATGTTCCGTACCACCAGCCGAACGCTCGAGCAACAGATTGCCGATTGCTCCTTTGACCCCTGCCTCATCGACATAGGCTCCGCGACCATGGCCCTCGGCGACGACACGATCACCCGGCGCGCCGACATCTGGCGCTTTGCCACGCCCGCATACGCCGCGCCCGAGATGCTCACGCAGGATATCGAAGGCATCGCGGCCCTTCGCCGTTCGCCGGCAATCGATGTCTACGCGCTTTCGAGCATTCTGTACCAGCTCTACAGCGGTCGCAAGCCGTTCGATGTGGAGTCGACGGGCGCCGCGGCAACCGGCTCGTTCTACCTCATAAAGACCAAGACCAGGCCGACACCGCTCGAGCCGCGATGCAATGACGACGAGACGCTCGTCCAAATCATCATGAAAGGCATCTCGGTCGAGCAGTGCGATCGTCCCACCGAACAGCAGATGCTCGAGGTGCTCTCGGCATTCCTCACCGATGCCGAATCCGAGGGCCGCGAAGGCGCAGGAGACGAGATCGCGATTGATATCGATTCTGGCACGCACCTTAAGGTCGACGTCGCCGGCGAGCGCGCACGAGAGATCTTGGAGCAGGCCCGGCACGATACCATGACCCGCCGCCGCTTTATTATCGGTGGCGTTGTCGCGGCCGTTGCGGGGCTCGGCGTTATCGGGGCGGCAACCCATGGCTTTGGTATCCCCGACTACCTGGACGGCATCCGCGGTTCACTTGACGACTACACCTGGGATCAGCTGCAGGAGATTTCGCTCAAGATTAAGGCCGCCGAGACCCGTAGCGAGGCACGCGAGATTGCCAAGCGCTATCATCTGCTCGATGACAACGGGCATATCCCCTATCCATGCACTAAGTGCGTGAAGCTCACCAATGGGCTGCACGTCGGCGCGCAGCTCGTGGGCATCCGCCACGACGAGCTTCTAGACGGTACGGGCAAGGCCGGGCTGACGTTTATGTTCGACGCGGGTATTGCCGAGCGCGATGCCGCGGCCCAACCGCCGAGCGCCGGCTGGGCAGATTGCGAGCTGCGGGAATGGCTCGATAGCGACGGCCTTAAGCTGCTGCCCAACGAGCTGCGCGCACTCATCAAATCTGTCAAAAAGATCTCGAATAACGTTGGCGCCGCCAGAAGCGCATCGTGCCTGAGCGAGCTGCCCGCAACTCTTTGGCTGCCCGCCATGGTCGAGCTGTGCGGAATGCAGCCGCCCGAGTCGTTTACCGAGGGCTTTCACTACCTGGCCGACATCTATAACGGCGAGGGCAAGGAGTATCAGCTCTTCCGCGAGCTCAAGGTAAGTCCGTATACCACGAACGAGACGTTGGTTCGCCAGTGGAAGGGCAAGGACACCTGCTGGTGGGAGCGCACTGTGAGCCCCGACACATCGGAGAGCGAAGGCACACTCTATTTGAATCGCGTGGGACACGACGGCGACGTCTTTACGTACGCAACGCCTGCGGAAAAGCCAAACAAGCGGACCTGTGTGATCCCCGGATTCTGTATCTAGGCGGCGGGCGTCTTGCCGTGACGGGACCCCTCCCCGGCAATTGTCTCGATTTGTAACAGTAAGGGGTCAAAAACCTCTCTAGATGTTACAAATCAAGACATTTGAGTTGACCGCGGACGGTTTGTCTCGATCTGTAACATCTAGCAGGAAAAACGGTCCTTAGGCGTTACAGGTTGAGACGTTAAGTTGTGGCTCGATGTAATGTCTCGATCTGTAACAGTTACTCGACAAAAACGGGTCTAGTTGTTACAGATTGAGACATTAGACCGGCTACGGTCCGCCGACCTGGCTATCACCTCGACCAATACCAGAATGTCATACATTTCAATCTCCACTGGACACCCCCAGGGGGTATGGGTGTATAGTATCGGATGGTTAACATTTCCGACACTACGTCACAGAAAGGAGAAGCCATGGCTCAAGATAAGTTCGATGTGGGCGGCATGACGTGCGCTGCCTGCCAGGCGCACGTGGACCGTGCCGTGAGCAAGCTCGACGGCGTCCAAAGCGTCGCGGTCAACCTGCTCGCCGGTTCCATGATGGTCGACTATGACCCCGCGCAGGTCTCCCCCGACGATATCTGCAGCGCTGTCGATCGCGCTGGCTACTCGGCCTCGCCCGTCAGCACGGGCACCGACGCCGCCCAAAACGGCAGTACGCGAGCCAGGTCCGGCGCCGCCCATATGGAGTCGCCCACCAAAAAGCTGGAGGCCGCCGCCTCTGCCATGCGCACCCGCCTCATCATCTCGATCATCTTCCTCATCCCGCTGTTCTACATAGGCATGGGGCACATGCTCGGCTGGCCGCTGCCCGGCATCTTCACCGACCACACCCACAGCATGACGCTCGCGCTCACCGAGCTCGTCCTGCTCATTCCCATCGTCTACGTCAACGACGCGTACTTTATCAACGGGTTTAAATCGCTCGCGCACGGCGCGCCCACCATGGACGCCCTTATTGCCGTGGGCGCCACCGCCTCCATCGCCTGGTCGCTCTACGCCATGTTTATCATGGCCGACCAGCTAGCCGCGGGTCAGGTCCACGAGGCCATGATGACGGGCATGGACAATCTGTATTTTGAGAGCGCCGGCACCATCCTGTCGCTCGTCACCGTAGGCAAATACCTCGAGACGCGCAGCAAGTCCAAGACCGGCGGCGCCATCGAGGCGCTCATCGACCTAGCGCCCAAGACCGCGACCGTCGTGGCAGAGGACGGCACCGAGGCCACCGTCGACGTCGATGCCATTCTGCCCGGCCAGGTGCTGCGTGTGCGCCCCGGCGAGTCCATCCCTGTCGACGGCGTGGTACTCGAGGGCGCTTCGGCCGTGGACGAAAGTGCACTGACCGGCGAGTCCATCCCCGTGGAGAAGACCGCCGGCTCCACCGTCAACGCCGCCACGGTCAATCGCACCGGCTCGTTTACCTTCCGAGCCACACGCGTGGGCGCCGACACGTCGCTGGCCAAGATTATCCAGCTCGTCGAGGATGCCAACGCCACCAAGGCGCCCATCGCCCGCATGGCCGATAAGGTCGCCGGTGTGTTCGTGCCCGTGGTGTTCGTGATCTCGGCCGTGACCTTCTTGGTGTGGATGGCACTGACCGGAAGCGTCAACGAAGCGCTCACCTCCGCCGTCGCTGTGCTGGTGATCAGTTGTCCGTGCGCGCTCGGCCTGGCCACGCCCGTCGCCATTATGGTGGGCACCGGCAAGGGCGCCGAGATGGGCATTCTGTTCAAGAGCGCCGAGGCGCTGGAGAACCTGCGCAGCGTGGGCACCGTGGTACTCGATAAGACGGGCACGGTCACCCGCGGCAAGCCGGCCGTGACCGATATCGTGGTAGCCACGCGCGCTGACGGCTCGCCCGCCATGAGTGAAAAAGCGTTGCTGAAGCTTGCTGCCGCGCTGGAGCGCTCGAGCGAGCACCCGCTGGCCGAGGCGATTATGGCCGAGTGCGAGGTGCGCGGAATCGTGGCGCGCATAGTCGAGGACTTTGCCGCTGTGCCCGGACGAGGCGTTACGGCACGCGAGGGGCAGAATACCATCGCTGCCGGCAACGTGCGTCTGATGAACGAGCTAGGCGCGAAGGTGCCCGCCGGCCTTGCCGAACAGTTCGCCGCCGAGGGCAAGACGCCGCTGTTCTTTGCCAAGAACGGCGAGCTCGTCGGTACCATCGCCGTGGCTGACGAGGTCAAGGAGACGAGCGCCGAGGCCATCACCGCGCTCCGCAAGCTCGGCGTCGACGTGCGCATGCTCACCGGCGACAACCGCGTGACGGCCGAAGCAATCGCCCGCCGCGTGGGACTGAACAGCAAGCAGGTCATCGCCGACGTCCTCCCCGCCGACAAGGAGCGCCACGTCCGCGAGCTGCAGGATGTGGGCGGCAAGGTCGCCATGGTGGGCGACGGTATCAACGACTCCCCCGCCCTGGCGCGCGCCAACGTGGGCCTTGCGATCGGCACCGGCGCCGACATCGCCAAGGAGGGGGCGGATGTGGTGCTCATGCGCAGCGACCTCATGGACGTCGCCCGCGCCATCGAGCTTTCGCGCGCCACGATTCGCAACATCAAGCAGGACCTGTTCTGGGCGCTGTTCTACAACGGCATCGGCATTCCGCTGGCGGCGGGCGTGTTCTTCCCGCTCACCGGGTGGCAGCTCTCGCCGATGTTTGGCGCCGCGGCCATGAGCCTGTCGAGCGTGTGCGTCGTAAGCAATGCACTGCGCCTGCGAACTTTTAAACCATCAGTTGCGGTGAAATAAGGCGTAACATGCTTAGCTAAACCGCTATTTAGTCCGTATTCCACCACAACTTTAGGTACTCAACGAAAAGGAGATAATCATGAACTACATCGTTAAAACGTCTGGCCTCATGTGCGGCCACTGCGACGCCACCGTCGAGACGGCGCTGCTCAACGTGGCCGGCGTGACCGACGCCGACGCCGATCACGAGACCCAGACCGTCCAGGTGGAGTGCGCCGACACCGTGACTGCCGAGCAGCTCGCCGCGGCCGTCGAGGCCGCGGGCGAGAAGTTCCACGCCCTTTCGGTGACCGCCGCGTAGCAGCTGCCGCACCAACAGGCACCACTGCCGGCTGACATAGCCGCTCGGCAACCGCCACTCAACCAACCCTTCAGAAGTTGCGGTGAAATAGTTCCTGTTTTAGCGCTCCAAGCCCTCAATCAAGAACTATTTCACCGCAACTGACAGGGATATCCGAAAGATCGACCAGAAACGAGGACCCGCCATGATGGCAGACCACAAATCGGTGACCCGCATGCTCAAGACGGCGCGCGGCCAGATCGACGGCATCTTGCGGATGGTCGATGAGGACCGTTATTGCGTCGATATCTCCACGCAGCTCATGGCCACACAGGCGCTCATCGCTCGCATCAACGCCGATGTGTTGAAGGCGCACATCGGGGGCTGCGTCGCCTCGGCCATCGAATCGGGCGACGAGGAGCTCAAAGCCGCCAAGCTCGCCGAGATAGAGCGCGTCGTCGACAAGCTCGCCAAGTAATTGGTGCATTGGGGACAGACTTCTTTACACCGTCTTGGTGTTCCGGGGACAGGTATGTTTGCACCGCATTGGTGTAGATTAACCTGTCCCCCTTGCTCTAAATCGGGTATAAAGGCGTGCAGTATATCGAACGAAAGGCAATTTGCATGAATGACTTTATGAAGGGTCGCAATGGTGCCGATGAACTCACCATCGTGATGGGTTTTGCGGGTATTGTCATCGCGATGATCGGATCGATAGCCCGCATCCAGTGGCTCAGCTGGATCGCCATCGCCGTCATCGTAATTGGCGTGCTGCGCGGCCTGTCCAAAAACATCGATGCACGTCGCAAGGAGAACGAGACCTTTGTCGCCGCAACTGCCAATGTTCCCGGCTTGGGCAAGTTCGTCGCCAGCTTGGGCGGCGGGACTGCGGCCGCAAACGCTTCGCATGCCGCTGGTACCAGCAAGGAAGACTTTGAGCGTGCCAAGCGTACGGCCAAGAAGATGTGGAAGGGCCGCAAGACCACGGCATATCTCAAGTGCCCCAACTGCGGCCAGCAGATGCGGGTGCCCCGGGGCAAGGGGCGCATCACCGTCCACTGCTGTACGCAAGCACCCTATTTTACCCGCCGCTACATCGCAGATATGCTCTCTCTTCCTGTCCATCAGGTGCGCGTTGTGCAGGAGACCATCG
>ERZ826613.2800-NODE-2800-length-16103-cov-2.590977_pt1 | contig 16103 bp, 16 predicted proteins | sample MGYA00519925_ERZ826613 | MGnify/ENA primary metagenome ERZ826613 (study PRJEB31778, sample SAMEA3449236) | human gut metagenome | biome: human gut; feature: human-associated habitat; material: faeces | place: United Kingdom | collected 2010/2012 ... | reverse complement strand
GTTATATTTTTAAAAGGTGTCTTTTGCTTTGAAAATGGAAAGTTGCTTTACCTTGTGTATGACAAAAGGCAAGAATACGATAGGCAGAATCAAAAAAACACATCTGCCATATAAAGGAGGAGGTTTTGTTTTGAAACACAAAACAAAAAAATACAAGTTATTGTCGCTGTTTGTGGCCATGGCAATGGTATTTTGTATGATTCCTGCTGTTGCATTGGCAGCAGAAGAAGGGGAAGTTGTAAAAATTACAAATTCACAGGAATTGATTGATGCCATTAACAACCAAAAAGATGGACAAACATGGGAACTTGCTGCAGGAACCTATGATGTGGGTAATGGTTGTTTGGAACATGTTGCTAACATAAACGGTGTGGAAAAAGGATTCATTTTTCCAATTCATGCAAATAACATCACAATCAAAGGTATGGGCGATGTTACCATTACCAGTTCTTATGACCCAAATACAGGTAACTGGAACGGTCAAAATCTAATTACAGTCGGTGGTTCTGACGTTACCATTGAAAATGTAAATTTAAAAGGCAATTATAATTCTTACTATGAAGGCTGCAATAAAGTGCTTGAGCTGATTGGCAACGGCAAAAATTTGACTTTGCGCAATGTAGAATGTCTTGCTTTGGCGAAGGAAGACGGAACACAAAACAGTGGTTCCATTTATATTAATGTAACAGATGCAGGCAACACAGTTTTGGAAAATGTAACTTTGTATTCCTGGATTAACGCTCGTGCTGTTACAACAGGTACAGTAACCGCAAACAATGTGATACAAGACTTTACAAACAATGAATATGCAGGATATCACGATGATGTAAACGGTTATGCTTGGGCTCCTGGTATTTCCGGCGAGAATGTTGTATTAAACGGTTTTACCATCAAAGTAGACAACAAAACAGAATTTGTAAAACAAATTATGGATAAGCTCAAACCGGGTACAACAATTGAATTGATGAGTGATATTGAAGTAAGCGAAGAAGTTTACATCAACGGAATTGACAACGTTACCATCAACGGAAACGGTCATACCATCACTGCTGCAGATGATTTTAAAATGAATACATCAGGTCAGATTCAATTGATGAAAATTGAAGCAGACAATGTAACATTAAACGACGTAAACTTAGTTGCAACTGCAGCAAATAAACACACTTTAGACGTTTATGGTTCTCAAAATGTGCAGTTGAACAATGTAACATTGAATCATGAAAACGCACAATCAGGCGCTCCGCTTATTGTAAACGGCTCCGATGTCACTGTAAGCGGAAACTTCTCTGTTGTAACAGGAGACAATTCTTGGTACGGTATGAACTTGGATAATAAAAACGGAAATGCCACTCTTGTTTTTGCAGAGGGCGCAACTTTAACATTTACTGATAACAGCAGTACAGCTGACAAAATTTTAATTGTTCCTGAAGCTTCCAATCCGGATAATGACGCTCCTACTGTGGAAAACAACTCCGAAAATATTCAGTTGGATACCGATGAAAACGGAAATTTGGTAGTACATACACATCAGGCAGTACATGTACAAGCCAAAGCTGCAACCTGCACAGAAGACGGTAATATCGAATACTGGTATTGCCCTGACTGTGGAAGCTACTTCAGAGATGCAGCATTGACAACAGAAATTACTTTGGCAGATACCGTAGTAAAAGCGGGACATCAAGCTGAAAAAGTAGAAGCAAAACCGGCAACCGAAACCGAAGCAGGCAATATTGAGTATTGGTATTGCGCAGCTTGCGGAAAATATTTTAAAGATGAAGCACTCACACAAGAGATTACATTGGAAGACACTGTAATTTCAGCTTTGGGTACTTCTTCTCAGCAAACACCTTCTCAAGGTCAACAAATGGATTCTCCTCAAACAGGAGACAGCAGCAGTACTGTAATGTGGATTGCTGTTGCTGTATTGGCAGCAGGTGCTATGGCCGGCACTGTTCTTTTTGCAAGAAAGAAAAAAGCTGAATAATCATAAATAAAAAGACAGGTTTTCTGTAAAAGAGAACCTGTCTTTTTTGTTACCTTTTTATTGTGATAATGTTTCTTCCAGTCCCAACAATGCAGCGCCGATGATACCCGCATCATTTCCCAACTGTGCCTTGCAAAGCGTAAAGGGATGCGATTGCTCCACAGGATACCGTTCTGTTTCAATTAATTTACGCAAAGGTTCCAGCAGAGCTTCTCCTTCATTACATACGCCACCGCCCAGACATACAATGTCCGGTTGAAAGATGTTAACAGCATTAATCAATCCGCATGCCAGCATTTCAATATACGCATTGCATATTTTTGTGCCGAGCATATCACCGTCACGCATAGCTTGGAATGGTGTACGTCCGCTGATGTTGCTTAAATCGTGACCGATTAATTCCAGCAAATGTGCGGCATGTTCAGGCTCGTTTTCTATCATTTCTCTTGTGGTTTGCTTTAATCCGTTTGCCGATGCGTATTGCTCCCAGCAGCCGTTTCTTCCGCATTTGCATGGGCGGCCATTGTGTTCTATTACCATATGACCCATTTCCCCCGAGGAAGCGTTTGCCCCCCTGTAAATTTGTTTGTTGATAATAATGCCGCATCCAACGCCTGTTCCCAACGTAATGGCAAGGGCGTTGTTTGCATTTTTTAAAGCGCCTGCCAAAAATTCACCGTAAGCGGCTGCTTTAGCATCATTTTCAATGATGACTTTTTTGCAAAGTTTTTCACTGAGCAATCGCTCCAGCGGAAATTGGTGAAAGTGCAGATTGCTGGAAAAGGTAATCATGCCGTTGGTGCGGTCAATGGAACCGGGGCTGCCAATGCCAATCCATTCAAGTTCATCTATGGTGATATTTGCATCTTCCAAAGCGGAACGTGCAGCAAAGGCAAGCTGACTGCACATTTCTTCTTCACTGCAAGGGACGTGCGTTTTTGTTTTGCTGCGTCCGATGATTTGATATTGTTCATTTACAACGCCGGCAGCGATGTTGGTGCCGCCAAGGTCAATTCCCAAATAGTACATGTTCATACACCTCATTTTTATCCTTGACTAGTATACCACGTTATATTTTAAAAAGACAGATGGTTGCGTATGTAATTTTATCAGTGTAATAATTGTAACCTATGATTTTCAATAAAAAGACAGAAGTTCAGTATTTTCAGTACGGAATCATTCCGATGCTGGAAATATTTTATGTTCTGCATTTTATTTGAATTACGCTGTGTTTATTTTGCGAGATTCTTGACAAAATACAAAAGAACCTTTACAGTGAATACTATCATATTATCAAGCGATAGGAGTTACAGTATGCTCAATCAATTTTCTCGTTCCGAACTTTTAATGGGAAAAGCAGGCGTGAAACAATTAAAAGAAAAGAAGATTGCTGTTTTTGGCATAGGCGGCGTAGGAGGATTTGTGGTAGAAGCGTTGGCAAGAAGCGGTGTAGGAGCATTTTATCTGATAGACCATGATACCATTTCGATTACCAATTTAAACAGACAAATTATTGCAACGATGCAGACGGTGGGAAAATATAAAACAGATGTGATGAAAGAGAGGATTTTAAGCATCAATCCTCAAGCGGATGTAGCGGTCAAAAAAGAATTTTTTTTGGCAGATTCCAACACTGATTTTCTCAATGATTGCGATTACATTGTAGACGCCATTGATACAGTTTCCGCAAAACTGGCCTTGGTGCAAACAGCTTATGAAAAAAAGATTCCTATCATCAGCAGTATGGGAACGGGAAATAAATTGGACCCCACACAATTTGAAATTGCGGATATTTATCAAACATCAGTCTGTCCGCTGTGCCGTGTAATGCGTCAAGAACTGAAAAAACGAGGCATTCCAAAGCTGAAAGTGGTGTTTTCCAAAGAAGTTCCCGTAAAGCGGGAAGAAGATGTGGAAATTGAAAAGGATTCCTCAAAACGTCAAACGCCCGGTAGTGTATCGTTTGTACCGCCTGTAGCGGGATTGATATTGGCATCGGAAGTCATTAAAGATTTATCAGGGCAATATTGGCCGAAAAATCAATAGAACAGTAATAATTGCTTTGCTCCTACTTATAATAAGGAGGGAGCAATTTTTTTGCCTATTTTGATTGGTGTGCGGAGGTATGAAAGGTGAAACATCACAGACGCGGTGAACATGGAAAAACATCTTTAAAAATGAAGCGAATTAAAAATATTGCAGCAACGTTGCATCAGACGCAAAACGGAACAAGTCACGGAGGAAAATATGACCATACACAGGCGTTTTCCAATACGGAAGGCCCAATTTATTCCGACGTGCTGGGCAGTTATACGGGAATGACCTATGACGATGAGGCTCCCGTGCAAGATGCAGATGATTTGTAAATAAAGAAATATTTTCCCCCGCTGCTTCATAAGAATGAACAAAGCGGGGGATTATTACATGGTATTCAATTTCAAACGTAAAACAATTATTATTGCTTCCGTTGTTTGTATCGGGGTGTGCGGCGCTATTGGAGGAACTGTTGCAGGTATCTATTGTACGGGGCAATACACAGTGTCCGATATGCAAACGGAATCGCTGCCACAAGGCACCTCGGCAGAGTCCATACAGGAATCGGTCGGGGAATCCAATGCTGCGGAATCTGTACAATCACAGACCACAGAATCTCAGACAGAGGAAAAGAAAGAGTTCATCAAGTATGTGGAATTTAATGTGACCTACGCGGCATTGGAAAAAGCGCTGCAAATTGACATAAAAAGCCATGAAGAAAATGCGGAAGTGAAAATCAGCTGGATTGATTTACTGGCATATTTGGGCGCCAAGTACGGCGGAGATTTTTCAAGATATCAAAGTTCTGATATGGATGCATTGGCAGATAAACTTCAGTCGGGAGAAACAATGGAATCCCTCACAGAAGGAATGCAGTATTATGCCTATTATAGCAAAGCATACACTGCGGTACTGGGCGGAATGGTAGGCAATTATCAAATAGAAACAACATTGGAAAACGGGGAAACGGTCTGGCAGGATAAATACGGTTTGATTGCTTATTCACCCATTGCCAAGAATTATCCCTTTGAGCATTATGATGATTTTGGCGCTCAGCGTACTTACGGTTACAAAAGGCAGCATTTGGGGCATGATTTGATGGCGCAAACTGGCACGCCTGTAATTGCAATTGAATCGGGTATTGTGGAAGCAGTCGGTTGGAATCAATATGGAGGCTGGCGTTTGGGAATACGCAGTTTGGACGGCACCAGATATTATTATTACGCGCATTTACGTCAAAATCGTCCTTATGCGGAAGGCATTGAAGAAGGCAAAGTGGTAAAAGCGGGCGATGTCATCGGATATGTCGGACACACAGGTTATAGCACAACAGAGAATGCCAACAACATTGAGGTTCCGCATTTACATTTGGGTATGCAGCTTATTTTTGATGAATCTCAAAAAGAAAGCAGCAACGAAATTTGGATTAATCTTTATCCTCTCACCATGCTGTGGGAAAAACACAAAAGCGAAGTTTACAGGGTTGATGAAACAAAGGAATATTACCGTAAATACAATATTCGTATTCCGGGTATCAGTGATTGATATTTCCAATTAAATATGTGTTCCTAGGTATATTTATTCTCTGTTTCATTTGAACTTTATGGAAAAAGAAAAATAAAAATTGCGAAATAAAATGCTTGCTTTTGTAATTTACTTATGATATAATAACAAACGTTCCACGCTGGTATGGTGGAATCGGCAGACACAAGGGACTTAAAATCCCTCGGTAGCAATACCGTGCCAGTTCAAGTCTGGCTACCAGCACCAAATTGAGTCTGGACGCACTTTGCGTTCGGACTCTTTTTGTTTTTGTAAGAGAATTTACGGTGTTGATTGCAGATTTCTTTTTGATACACCCAAACAGAGTTTGGAGGCATTCTGTATTTGAACTCAGTTTGTACTTTGCAGGCAAGACGTCAGCACTTATCTTGTTTGCAGCAATCGAAAGTACGCAGGGAATATGTCAAATCCATTGTGTGATGGTTTTTGAAATATGACGGTTGTTACAGGAAATAGCAGGGTAACCTTAAAAGGAACATTCACAGTTCTCATTAATACAAGAATAGACTTGGTACGGAATTTTTATGCTATATCAAATCTTCTTTGCGAATGGATATCAGCGCTGTTTCGTTTTCTGTTGTACGTCATATCAGAATTGTTTTTCTTTGTCCATGAGCATCTTTGGCCGCTGACAATTTCATATATCAACAAAAAGCCGTTTTCCAAAGAATATAACAAATATATTTTTAATTGACAGAAAACCGGTGATTCGGTATAATAAATTGAGATTTTCCGTGTATATGTAAAAAGATCGGGAGTTGTCCCGGTCTTTTGTTGTGTTAAACGGAATATAACGTTTTTTGCTTTCCAAACATCTGAGGAAACATGTTTGGTTATCATACGAAAGTATTTCATTTTGTTAGGGAGTGATGAGTGGGCATGCAAAGAAAGAAAAACAGAACAAAACAAGTGTTTTCTTTGGCAGCGCTGTTGCTGATGCTGATAACAGTTTTTTCCTGCTTTAGCGCTGCCGCCGCAATCGAAAACGAAGAACAGAGCAACGGTACAGGAAAAAAATATATCATAGCAATGGATACAACGTTTGCTCCGTTTGAATTTGAAGACAGTCAGGGCAACCGTGTGGGTATTGACGTAGAATTACTGGAAGCGATTGCAAAAGACCAAGGCTTTGAGTATGAAGCGCGTGCCATTGGATTTGATGCAGCATTGCAAGCGGTAGAATCCGGACAAGCGGACGGCATTTTGGCAGGCTGTTCCATTACGGAAGAGCGCCAAAAGAAAATGGATTTTTCCACCCCTTACTTTGATTCGGGAATCTCCATGGCAGTGAGTAAGGACAACGATTCCATACAAAGCTATGAAGATTTAAGAGGGAAAAAAGTAGCGGTAAAAGTTGGTACGGAAGGTGCTACCTTGGCGAATAAATTGTCTGAACAATACGGTTTTTCCGTTGTTACGTTCGATGATTCCGCCAATATGTACGAAGATGTAAAGCTTGGCAATACCGTGGCTTGTTTTGAAGATTACCCTGTATTGGGTTATGCAATCAGCCAAGATATCGGACTAAAGTTAGTAGGTGAAAAAGAGGCAGGTTCTTCTTACGGCCTTGGTGTGAAAAAAGGACAAAATGCAGAGTTGCTTCAAATGTTCAACGACGGCTTGGAAAATGTAAAGGCCAGCGGAGAATATCAGCGTATTTTAGACAGCTATATTTCTTCCGGTGACGGTACGGCAGCAAATGTGGAATCCAATGAAGGAGTTAACTTCTTTACACTGCTTGGAACTACCTTTCCGCGTTTTATACAGGCAGCAGGGGTAACTTTATGGATTACAGCGGTATCCTTGGTATTTGCGGTTGTATTGGGACTGTTGTTCTGTGCATTGCGTCTTTCCAAATATAAAGTACTGCATGCCATTACAAGAGTATATTTGTGGGTCATTCGCGGTACGCCTGTAATTGTACAGGCATTTATGATTTACTTTGGTATTCCGAAATTGCTTGGATTTACCATGCCTGTAGAGGTGGCAAGTATCATTACGCTTACCTTGAATGCGGGCGCCTATCTGTCTGAAATCTTCCGAAGCGGTATTGAAGCTGTAGATGTGGGACAGATGGAAGCAGCACGTTCTCTTGGTTTGCCTTATATGAAAACCATGCAGAAAGTCATTTTGCCGCAGGCTGCCAGAATTGTTATTCCTTCCGTGATTAACCAGTTTATTATTACATTGAAGGATTCTTCCATTCTATCCGTTATTGGTTTGGCAGAGCTTACAAAAGTAGGTAAGGCCATTGTGGCACAAAACTTGGAAAGCTTTAACACATATTTAATTTTGGCAATTTACTATTTAATTTTGGTATCTTTGCTTACAGCATTGTCTGCTGTGGTAGAAAGGAGGCTGCGCCGTGGAAAACTCAAAGGTAAAGGTAACTGATCTTCATAAATACTACGGAAAATTGGAAGTATTAAAAGGCATTGACATGACCGTAAAACAAGGAGAAGTTGTCAGTTTGATTGGTCCCTCCGGTTCCGGTAAAAGTACGTTTTTGCGCTGTATCAATTTATTGGAAACTCCAACCAAAGGCAGCATTGTGGTAGACGGACAAGAAATTACCGACAAAAAGGCGGATATCAACAAGCTAAGACAACATATCGGCATGGTATTTCAGCACTTTAATTTGTTTCCGCATTTGACTGTAGAAAAGAACATCATGTTAGCCCCCGTGGATTTGAAACTGATGTCAAAAGAACAAGCACACGTTCGTGCTTTGGAACTACTGGACCGTGTTGGATTAAAAAATAAAGCAACCGAATATCCGGTCAATCTGTCAGGCGGACAAAAACAGCGTGTTGCCATAGCGCGCGCCTTAGCAATGGAACCGGATTTAATGCTGTTCGACGAACCGACTTCCGCATTGGACCCTGAAATGGTAGGCGGCGTGTTGCAGGTCATGAAGGAATTGGCAACCGGTGGTATGACCATGATTGTGGTTACCCATGAAATGGGATTTGCACGTGATGTCAGTGATCGTGTGGTATTTATGGCAGACGGTTATAAGGTGGAGGAAGGTCCCGCAAAAGCATTTTTCGCAAATCCAAGAGAACAAAGGACAAAAGAATTCTTAAATTGCGTATTATAATAGAAAACCACGCACCATACGGTGTGTGGTTTTTTTCTTTATTTTTGTGTTTGTTCCGATTTTATTTTTTCAACCATCTGCTGCATATCCGCAAATGAATTGACATCACTTTCTTCAATTTTCTTTTGAACTTCCAAGGGCAAAGAATGAAAATATTCATAGCTGGACAAATCCTGGTCCAGTAAATCCGATAAACATAAAAAAGGTTCCTGCATGTTGATTACCTCCGTTCATAGTATGAACAGGAAACAATCAAAATATGGTTGGCAATGTTTACTGTTTTCCATGATATTTCGTTTTCATACATACAAGAGGAAATCACAAGGCTCGTTTTACGATATACATTCCATTTCAAAACTATTCTGGCAACGAAAATACGTTTGCTGATATCATGATTTTACAAATATCTCCACATGATAAAAGATGTTGCAATCATTTTCAAAACAAATTTACAAACATCTGTTGTTTCTTGCCGATATTTCTTTGTAATATATATCAAACATCGAAACGGTCCCAGATGAGAGCAAAAAAATACCGCTTTACAGCGGCATTTAGGAGGAGTATGAGAATATGATATATATAAATTTCCATATGGAAAGAATTTTTGGTCTGCTCTGGTTATGATCCGGTATTCCGACCAATCCATAACGCGGGCAGTTTCGATTATTTTAGGTAATTGAGATGTTACCTTTCCTTCTTGGAATGATTTTATTTTAATCCTAGATTATGGACATTTTTTTGAACATTACGTAAGGAATATGAAAATATATTTGGAAATTTTATGAACAAAATTTCAGTTGTTCGGTTTGTTCTTGTCTATTTTGATAAAGTAAAAATGGAACTATCATAACATTACATAAAGGAGGAAACTATGACATCAAAAAAAGTATGTTTAAATGTCTGGCGCAACGCACATGCGGTTGTTACGGCAGTACAAGGAGAGATTGCTGCCAGATGGATTGAAGTGTCTTTGTATGACCATGACAAACGGTTGGATATTTCAGAAAAAACAGCGGCGATTTATATGACCAAACCCGACAAAACCATTGTATATAATACTTGTGAAATTCTTGACGCAAAAAACGGTTTGATTTCAGTGGAATTAACATCTCAAATGAGTGCTGTGGCAGGTACTGTTTGCGATTGCGAAATTCATATTATAGATAAAAACGGTTCTCTGTTAAAAATTTTGGGTTTAACGATTATCATTGACCGTTCTTTGGAAGATGACAAAGCAATAGAAAGCAGCAATGAATTTACATTATTGCTAAAAGCATTAAAAGAAGCGGACGGACTGATAGACGCCGTAACCGAAGCCTTAAATGACAAACTAAATGAATTTGATGATGCCTTTGATGAGTTATCCCAACAGATGCAAAGTCAAATGAACGGTTGGCTGGCCGTAAAAGATGAAGAAATCTTACATAAAATGCAAAGTGTGGACGACTGGCTGGACAATGGAGACGAACAATTACAACAAGCGCTAACAGAGGCGCAAACTGCTGTACAAGCAGCAGTCAGTCAAGCAAATACAGCAGCGGACAGAGCAAATCAAGCTGTGGAACAAATGGCGCAAGTGGCGGGAGAATTGGTAGATGAGGCAATTTCTGAGCAAAAAAATCAGCCAAACGGAATTGCGGGGCTGGACAGCAGCGGCAAATTACAGCAAATGCCAACTGCCAATGATGTAGGTGCGGTTTCTATGGGAACCACTGTCAACGGAAAAGCGTTGTCAGGCAATATTACATTAACAGCGCAGGATGTCAGTGCGATTGCAAGCTCAGAACGAAATCAGGCAAACGGTATCGCAGGACTGGACGGCAGCGGTAAATTAATACAAATGCCGACCGCAGAAGAGGTAGGCGCAGTACCTACAAACCGAACTATCAATGGTAAGGCGTTAACAGGTAATATTACACTTACAGCAGAGGACATCGGAACAAATGCAATCTTTTTGACATCGCACCCAATAGGCAGCCTATTTGAAACAACCGTTTCCACAAACCCCGGCACACTTTATGGCGGTACATGGGCAGCGTGGGGAGGCGGTCGAACACCCGTGGGAGTAAATACCGCAGATACAAGTTTTAATACGGTAGAGAAAACAGGCGGTGAAAAGACACATACATTAACCATAAATGAGATGCCTTCACACAATCATAGACAAATCAATTATTGGAGTGGCAATGCTGGAAGCAATACCGTAGTAACACAGGGATTAGAGACATCTGACCCGAGACAATATGGAGCTTACGATGTTTTTACAGAAAATGCAGGCGGTGGACAAGCACATAACAACCTGTCGCCGTACATCACATGCTATATATGGAAAAGGACGACATAAGGAGCTTTTATGAAAAAACTTGACGAAATTTTTCTAAGGATATACCCAGTAGGCTCAATATTTTGCAGTACACAAAGCACACCACCATCTATGGGAGCGTGGGAGCTTGTAAAAGAAGATATCCAAGAGATGTGCGAGACAGAAGCAAAAGGGAAGCTTTTATCATACTTTCAAGACTACAGCAAAGAGCCTAGAGTGAAAGTAAAGGCATATCTATATAAAAGAGTAGCGTAAAGGAGGAAAGAACATGGCGCTGGAAAAAGAACGAATCAACGGAAAAGGTGTGAAAACATCCTACCACAGAATAGATAGTATCTCTATGGTAGACGGTATTGAAGTGACAGTAAAAAGTTATACAGATGAAAGTTACAGACAGCAGGAAAAAGAAAGAGAGGCTCTTATCAAGCGGCAGGAAGAGATAAAAGAACAGCTGGAAGCGGAAATGGCAAAAACGGGAGAGGAGTACAGCAAAGAAAAAGTAATTGTGTTGACAGAGGAAAATAACGAGATTGGTTTTCCTGTCCCTTTAGACTTGGCTATCTTCGTCCACACCTTTGAGTATCCACTGGACAAAGAAGCGGCAGTCAGCTATGAGGCTATGTATGAAAAGTTAAAGCAAGAACCTATGTTTGAAGGCGCAGCAGATGTATTGGAATAAGATACAGCATTCTGTTAGTGCGGATCTTTTATGATTGACAAAATACAGAATTCTGATATAATATAATTACAGATTTCTGTATTTTTAAATTTTAAAGGAGTACATCAATGACTTTACATGACTTATCTCAATTACTATATTTAAGAAAAGAAATTGCGGTGGAACAAAGACGGCTGGAAGAATTGGAAAAAGCAGCAGAAATACAGCAAGTCTCCCTTCCAAATGTACCGGATATTCGTTTGCAGTCAATGGACAGCGAAATATTGCAGGAAATAGGACAGTGCAAACAGTTAATAGAGCAATGTATGAAAAGAAGTATTCAGGAATACAAAAAATTGATTTTATATATTTCAAACATTGATGATAGTATGATTCGCCAGATTATATTTTTGAGATTCATACAAGGCTATACTTGGGTGCAAGTAGCAGCAGAGATAGGGGGAGGCAACAGTCCGGACAGTATTCGTATGATGATGAAACGATATTTGGCCAAATGTAATATTGAGATACAATCCTGATATTCATATCAAAAGAAAATATTTTTTATTATTTTGGTTGACTTTTTTTCAGAAAAGGGGTACACTCTATACAGTACTAAAATAGTATGAATAGTAAACATTAAGACAGAGGTGAGCATAATGCGTATGTTTACGCTTTGTCTGAACGTACGTATGCGATGTTCAGGCTGCAATATCACGAATGAATCATGAATTGTATTTTGAAGGGAGTCAGGCAAAATGGCCAACATCTATAAAAGTCTTACAGAACTCATCGGTGGCACACCGTTATTGGAAGTAACCAATTACGAAAGCAAACATAAGTTAAACGCAAAAATTCTTGCAAAGCTGGAATATTTCAATCCGGCAGGAAGTGTAAAAGACCGTGTGGCAAAAGCGATGATTGAAGATGCTGAGGCAAAAGGTCAATTAAAAGAAGGGTCCGTTATAATTGAACCTACCAGCGGCAATACAGGTATTGGTTTGGCAGCTGTGGGTACAGCAAGAGGATACCGCGTTATTTTAACTATGCCGGAAACCATGAGCATTGAAAGAAGAAATCTGGTAAAAGCGTATGGTGCGGAAGTTGTTCTGACCGAAGGTGCCAAAGGGATGAAAGGCGCTATTGCAAAAGCAGAAGAACTGGCTATGGAAATTCCAAACAGCTTTATTCCGGGACAGTTTGTAAATCCTGCCAATCCTGCGGTGCATCAAGCAACAACAGGTCCTGAAATTTGGAACGATACCAATGGAAATGTAGATGTGTTTGTTGCCGGCATCGGCACAGGAGGCACCATCAGCGGTGTTGGCGCTTATTTAAAAGAGCAGAATCCAAATGTGCACATTGTAGCGGTGGAACCTGCTTCTTCTCCGGTACTTTCTAAAGGTACCCCGGGGCCTCATAAAATTCAAGGTATTGGTGCGGGCTTTATTCCCGATACCTTAAATACTGCTATCTATGATGAAATTATTCCTGTAGAGAATGAAGATGCCATGGCAACAGGAAAAGAATTTGCTCATACGGAAGGTGTGCTGGTAGGCATTTCTTCCGGTGCGGCTCTTTGGGCTGCAACTCAAGTTGCAAATCGTCCCGAATATCAGGGCAAGACCATTGTCGTATTGCTTCCTGATACAGGCGAACGTTATTTATCCACAGAACTTTTTGCAGAATAAAAACAATCCCTTCCCAAACGGGAAGGGATTGTTTTTATTCTGCCATATAAGATTGTAAGCGTTCTTCTACTTTGTTCCAGTTAATTACAGAAAAGAAGCTGTCAATATAAGCGTTGCGTCTGTTCTGATAGTCCAGGTAGTATGCATGTTCCCAAACATCAACCAGTAACAGAGGCTTTTTACAGTGTATGGGAGGAATGTTTTGATTGGGAGTTTTTACAATCTCCAAACTGCCGTTGTCATATACAAGCCAAGCATATCCTGAACCAAATTGTCCCAGTGCGGCTTCTTTCAGCTTTGTTTTGAATACATCGTAAAATCCAAAACATTCTGCTATTTTTGCGGCAATTTCTCCTTGTGGATGATTTTCGACGGAGTTGCTTTTATGCATGGAGGCAAAATACAGCTGATGGTTATACACACCGCCACCGTTGTTTTGAACCGCAGTACGAATGTCTGCCGGTATGTCGTCTAGGTTGCAAAGCAATTCCTCTAAGGTTTTGTTATGCAGTTGAGGATATGGAGCCAAGGTTTTGTTTAAATTATCTACGTACGTTTGTAAATGCTTATCATGATGAAAATGTAATGTGGATTGGTCAATAAATGGTTCCAATGCGTCATAACTGTAAGGGAGCGGCTCCAATTGGAATGGATAATGTTGTTGTTTCATATGATACACCTCTTCATCTTTATCATATGTTTAGTATTATCCAAATGATGAAAAAAATTTATATGGAATGAAAAAAGAAATTTGTTTGGATGTTGTAATATTGTCATTTATTAAGAGTTTCATAAACAATACTGGGAACAAATATGCAGAAAGAATAAAAAGCAGAAATAAAAAAGGTTTGCCTGTCTTTCATGCAAGCCTTTTTTATTTCTGCACAATATATGGTATTTCTCTACGTCTAATATAGAAGCTAAAAACATAAAAATAAGGTTATCAAATTAAATTCTGTTTGATATTTTACTTTGTTTCGAAAAATGATTGTGCATTGACCATAGAAAGTGATATAATAATCTGTACTGAAAAAACAAGCGGACGGAGGTGCTGATATGGATGTTCGTCCCGGGGATAAATTAATGATGAAAAAACAGCATCCCTGCGGCAGCAAAGAATTTCTGGTGTTGAGAGCCGGTATGGATTTTAAAATTCGCTGTATGGGCTGTGGACACGAAATTATGGTTCCGCGCCTGAAATGTGAAAAGAATATAAAAAAAATCATGCGGGAAACAACAGAGTCGGAGCAATAGCGCAGAAGCGGTGTTTTGGGATTTGAATAAAAATGAAAAATTTGGAGTGCAGCTATGTTTGATAATTTAGTGGTGTTTGAAAACAGATATAACGAAATCAATGAAAAATTGTATGACCCTGATATTGTTTCCGATCCGAAACTGTATGCAGATTTGATGAAAGAACTGAAAAATATTACTCCGATTGTAGAAAAATATCGGGAGTACCAAAAAGCGTCCACAGCAGAGGCTGAGGCGAAGGAAATGCTGGATGCCGGCGGATTGGATAAAGAGTTTCGCGAAATGGTGGAGCAGGAACTCAGCGATTCCAGAAAACAGTTGGAAGTCATTACAGACGAACTGAAAATATTACTGCTTCCGAAAGACCCCAATGACGACCGCAATGTAATTGTGGAAATCCGCGGCGGAGCAGGCGGTGAAGAGGCAGCCTTGTTCTCAGGCGTATTGTTTCGTATGTACAGCATGTATGCAGAATCCAAAGGCTGGAAGGTAGAAGTGCTTAATTCCAATGAAACAGAGCTTGGCGGCTATAAAGAAATCAGTTTTATGATTACAGGCGAAGGCGCTTATTCCCGTTTAAAATACGAAAGCGGCGTTCATCGTGTACAGCGTGTTCCGGAAACAGAAACTCAAGGCCGTGTGCATACCTCTACCGCAACGGTTGCTGTTTTGGCAGAAGTAGATGATGTTGAGATTGAAATCAATCCGGCAGACCTGCAAATTGATACGTACCGCGCCAGCGGTGCAGGTGGACAGCATGTTAATAAAACAGAGTCCGCTATCCGTATTACACACTTGCCCACAGGTGTGATTGTAGAATGTCAGGATGAACGCAGTCAGCTGAAAAACAAAGACAAAGCAATGAAGATTCTGCGCTCCCGTTTGTATGAAGCAAAACAGAAGGAACAAGATGCTCAGTTGGCAGAAGAAAGACGTTCCCAGGTAGGAACGGGCGACCGTTCGGAGCGTATCCGTACTTACAACTATCCGCAGGGCAGAATTACCGACCACAGAATCGGTATGACCGTATATAAATTTGACGATATGTTAAACGGAAATATAGACGAAATGGTAGATGCTTTGATTACCGCTGACAGAGCGGCAAAAATCGAAAATTCCATTGAGTCTCAAGAATAACAGCAAACAGAAAGAGGGGATTACAATAGAAACAAAACGATTAAACGGTAACTGTGCTGAAGATATTGTAATTGCCGCAGAACTGTTAAAAAACGGCGGTCTGGTTGCCATTCCCACAGAGACGGTTTACGGGCTGGGAGGAGACGCGGAAAATCCCCTGGCATCCAGGAAGATCTATGAGGCCAAGGGCCGTCCGTCGGATAATCCGCTGATTGTTCATATTTCCTCTTATGAACAGCTGGCACAATTGGTTTCTTACATTCCCCAACATGCAAAACGTCTTATGGAGACATTCTGGCCCGGACCGCTTACGGTAATATTGCCAAAATCAAATTTGATTCCCGACCAAGTCAGTGCGG